>Ga0209277_10000029_pt1 | contig 89008 bp, 82 predicted proteins | sample JI81AbrownDNA_FD_187503 | JGI IMG/M metagenome (GOLD analysis project Ga0209277, IMG submission 187503) | Wastewater effluent complex algal communities from Wisconsin, to seasonally profile nutrient transformation and Carbon sequestration -... | ecosystem: Engineered > WWTP > Effluent > Algae... | reverse complement strand
TCAGTTCGAAATGCATCCGCAATATCAGCGTGGGCGATGGCGACGTGTCGTTTGATGTGGAGCTGGGCTATCCCGCCAAGAGCCAGATCCCCGAGTTTCGCAAGGCATTGGTGGCAGCGGCCAAGAGCGTTTCCGGCGTGTCCAATGTGTCGGTCAATATCACCAGCAAGGTGCTGGCCCATGCGGTGCAGCGTGGCGTGCAGCTGCTGCCCAATGTGAAGAATGTGGTGGCGGTGGCATCGGGCAAGGGCGGTGTAGGCAAGAGCACCACAGCCGTGAATCTGGCGCTGGCACTGGCGGCCGAGGGCGCCAGTGTGGGTATTCTGGACGCCGACATTTATGGCCCCAGCGTGCCCATGATGATGGGCATTGACGGACGCCCCGAGAGTGACGATGGCAAAACCATGGAGCCGCTGGAAAACTACGGTGTGCAGGTCATGTCCATCGGCTTCCTGGTGGCGCAGGACGAAGCCATGATCTGGCGCGGCCCCATGGCCACCCAGGCGCTCGAACAGTTGCTGCGCCAGACCAACTGGAAAGACCTGGATTACCTGATTGTCGACATGCCCCCGGGCACGGGCGACATCCAGCTGACCCTGAGCCAGCGGGTGCCCATGACGGGTGCGGTGGTGGTGACCACGCCGCAGGACATTGCCTTGCTGGATGCCAAAAAGGGCATCAAGATGTTCGAGAAGGTAGGTGTACCCATTCTGGGCATTGTGGAAAACATGGCGGTGCACGTGTGCAGCAACTGCGGCCATGTGGAGCACATCTTCGGTGCCGATGGTGGCAAGAAAATGGCGGCTGACTACGGCATGGACTACCTCGGTGCCTTGCCATTGAACATGCAGATCCGTCTGCAGGCCGACAGTGGCAAACCCACCGTGGTGTCGGACCCCGACAGCGAGGTGGCGGCCCTGTACAAGGCGGTCGCGCGCAAGGTGGCGGTGTCCATTGCTGCCAAAAACAAGGACTTTTCGTCCAAGTTCCCAACCATCACCATCAGCAAGAACACCTGACCGCAACACGGCGCGGCCATGAACCTGCTGTCTTCGCTGCGCTACCTGGTGGCGCTGAACGAACACAGGCATTTTGGTCGGGCCGCACAGGCCTGCCACATCACCCAGCCTGCGCTGTCCAATGCACTGCGGGCGCTGGAGAGTGAATTCAATGTGGTGATCGTCAAGCGCGACCGCAACTTCGTCGGATTCACGCCCGAGGGCGAGCGGGTGCTGGCCTCGGCCCAGTTGATGTTGCATGAGCACGCCATCCTGCAACAGGAGCTCAAGAGCGATATCCACCTTCCGCGCGGCCCCCTGCGGATTGCCGCCGTACCGACAGCCGTGCCGATTGCGGCCCGCTTTGCGGCCATGCTGCACGCGCGCCACGGTGGCATCCAGCCCATCGTGCTGTCCCTGAGTTCTGCGGCACTGGAACAGGGGCTGGAAGACCTTTCCATCGATCTGGCGCTGGGGTACAGCGAGCGCATGCGCGTGCAGGACAGCCGGTTGCGGGCCTGGCCGCAGTACACCGAGCACTATTTCCTGTTGCGCCGTGCGGCCCAGCCTCACCGTGACGGTCTGCAGATTGGTACCCCTGTGCAGTGGCGCGAGGTTGCGGCGATGCCTTTGTGCCTGTTGACTGCCGAAATGCACAACCGGACCATCGTCGATGCAGCATTCAGAGCCGCAGGCGTATCGGTACAACCGGCCATGGAAACCAATTCCATCATGACCCTGATGCTCAGCGTCGTGGCCGGGGATGTGTGCAGCATCCTCCCCGGTTCGCTGGTGGACACCGTGCGCAACTACCGCGAACTGGATGCGCTGCCCTTGATTGGCCCCGAAGTGCGCACGCCGATTGCTTTCATCTCCCATGCGCAGGCAAGACCTTCGCGCGCCCTGGAGGCGGCACTGGCCCTGTTGCAGGACGCCACCTGGCTGCAGCACGCAGCGTCCCACAGTGGCGCACTGACTGTTTAACTTGTTGCGCCGCGTCATTTAGTTTTTGAATCATCCCATGCGATGATTCAATTGGACGGGCGCGCAAGCTCCCCGGATACTCGCGCCATGCCGTAGCTGGGCGTAGAAAAATAGACAAACACCCCACTGGAGACAACAACCATGGCAGCACCAGGAATCCTGGACAAGGAACGCATCATTGCCGGCCCCGGCTTCAACCGGTGGCTGGTGCCGCCTGCAGCGCTGGCTATTCACCTGTGCATTGGCATGGCCTACGGCTTCTCGGTGTTCTGGCTGCCGCTGAGCAAGGCCCTGGGCATCAAGGAAGCCATCCAGTGCGGTCCCGATGTGGGCTTTTGGGGCCAGTTGTTTACCACTGCATGCGACTGGCAGATCTCCACGCTGGGCTGGATGTACACCCTGTTCTTTGTGCTGCTCGGTTCCAGTGCCGCCATCTGGGGCAGCTGGCTGGAGCATGCCGGCCCGCGCAAGGCCGGGGTGGTGTCGGCCCTGTGCTGGTGCGGTGGCATGCTGGTGTCGGCGCTGGGGGTGTATCTGCACCAGTTCTGGCTGATGGTTCTGGGTTCGGGCGTGATTGGTGGCATTGGTTTGGGGCTGGGCTATATCTCCCCCGTGTCTACGCTGATCAAGTGGTTCCCGGACCGGCGCGGCATGGCCACCGGTATGGCCATCATGGGTTTTGGTGGCGGCGCCATGATCGGGTCGCCGCTGGCGGCGGACCTGATGAAGTACTTTGCGACGCCGACCGATGTCGGGGTGATGCAGACCTTTGTGGTCATGGGCCTGGTCTATTTCGTGTTCATGATGGCAGGTGCCTTTGGTTACCGTGTGCCCGAGACCGGCTGGAAGCCTGCGGGCTGGACGCCTCCTGCAGCCGATGCTGCGAACACCATGATCACCCAGCGCCACGTGCATTCCAGCAAGGTCTGGGGCATTCCGCAGTTCTGGCTGATCTGGATGGTGCTGTGCATGAACGTGAGTGCTGGCATTGGTGTGATCGGCATGGCCTCGCCCATGCTGCAGGAAGTGTTTGGCGGTTCGCTGATCGGCGTGGCCAAGAAGTTTGGTGAACTGGACAAGGCCGAGCTGGGCGCCATCGCCGCTGTGGCCGCTGGCTTTACCGCGCTGCTGTCGCTGTTCAATATTGGTGGCCGCTTCTTCTGGGCCAGCCTGTCGGACAAGCTGGGGCGCAAGCTGACCTATGTGGTGTTTTTTGTACTCGGTGGGGTTTTGTATTTCAGCGTTCCCGGCAGTGCAGCAGCGGGCAGCATCGTGCTGTTTGTGGCGGCGTTCTGCATCATTTTGAGCATGTACGGTGGTGGCTTTGCCACGGTACCGGCCTACCTGGCTGACCTGTTCGGCACGCAGATGGTGGGGGCCATCCATGGGCGGTTGCTGACCGCCTGGGCGACCGCTGGCGTGCTGGGCCCAGTGGTGGTGAACTACATGCGGGAATACCAGCTGGGGCTGGGCATTCCGCGCGAGCAGGTCTATAACCAGACCATGTACATCCTCACCGGCATGCTGGTGGTGGGCCTCATTTGCAACCTGATGGTTCGCCCCCTGGCAGACAAATGGTTCATGACCGACGCGGAGCTGGCCGAAGAAAAACGGCTGGCCCACGAGAGAGCTGCTGCCTCCGTGGTGGTTCGTGGCGCCGGGGCTGGAGAAGATGCCGTGAGCCCGGTGGTGGTAGCCCTGGCCTGGGCGGCGGTTGGCATTCCCCTTGCATGGGGTGTGTACCGCACGCTGCTGAGCGTGGCCAAATTCTTTGCGTGATTGTTTTTGAACTGATTAGCCATGCGTTCCACGTCCGAATCCCCCGACATCCCCACCGTTGCGCTGGGCAGCGTGGATGACATGCGTGAGCGCATCCGCAAGAAAAGCAAACTCAAGGGACGCCAGGCAGATGACGCTTCGCTGGCGGAAGTGCGTGCATTGCTGGGCCCACGGCCCGACGGTGGCCACCGCCGCGACCTACTGATCGAACACCTGCACACGCTCAACGACGCGTACCGTTGCCTGCATGACCGGCATCTGGTGGCGCTGGCCAAAGAGATGAACCTGCCCATGGCCGAGGTGTACGAGGTGGCGACCTTCTACCACCACTTCGAGGTGGTGCAGGGCGATGCCAAGGCGCCGGGATTGACGGTGCGGGTGTGTGATGGCTTGAGCTGCGAAATGGCGGGTGCACAGAATCTGCTGGCGCGCCTGACCGACCTGTTGGGCAGCGCCGATGTGCGGGTGATTGCGGCCCCTTGCCTGGGGCGCTGTGAGCAGGCGCCGGTGGCGGTGGTCCACCAGCGTCCAGTGCTCCATGCCAGCCCCGAAGCGGTGGTTTCAATGATCAATTCGGCTGCAGCCCCCGAAGAATATGCGCAGGACGCTACTAATTTCATAGCAAATTCCTATGCGGAAAAAAGTGTGTCTCCGCTGCCTGCCGATACGGTGGCCGTGCCTGCCTATGCGGGCTACGACACTTACCGCGCCCATGGCGGATATGCACTGGTGGCGGAGCTGGCCAGTGGCGCGTTGCGTGCAGACGCTGTCCTTCAGACCCTGGAAGACTCGGGGCTGCGCGGTCTGGGTGGCGCCGGTTTCCCGGCCGGCCGCAAATGGCGCATCGTGCGCGACCAGCCGGCTCCCAAATTGATGGCGGTGAATATTGACGAGGGGGAGCCCGGAACCTTCAAGGACCGCACCTACCTCGAGCGGGACCCGCACCGTTTCCTGGAAGGCATGCTGGTGGCGGCCCAGGTCGTGGGCATAGAGGCCGTCTACATCTACCTGCGTGACGAATACCACGGTTGCCGTGCCATTCTGCAGGCGGAGCTGGCCAAGCTTCAGGCGAACCCGCCTTGCGAGCTGCCGCACATCGAATTGCGCCGGGGCGCCGGGGCCTATATCTGCGGCGAAGAGTCCGCCATGATCGAAAGCATCGAAGGCAAGCGCGGCGAGCCGCGCATGCGTCCGCCCTACATCGCCCAGGTCGGCCTGTTTGGTCGGCCCACGTTGGAGCACAATTTCGAGACGTTGTACTGGGTGCGCGACATTGTGGAAAAAGGCGCCGCGTGGTTTGCCAGCTTTGGCCGCAATGGCCGCAAGGGGCTGCGCTCATTCAGTGTCAGCGGCCGCGTGCGCTACCCCGGCGTCAAGCTGGCTCCCGCCGGCATCACGCTGCGTGAACTGGTGGACGAATACTGCGGCGGCATGGCCGACGGGCATACGCTGTACGCCTACCTGCCCGGAGGCGCCAGCGGCGGCATTTTTCCGGCCCATCTGGCCGACCTGCCGCTGGACTTCGACACCCTGCAGCCCTATGGCTGTTTCATCGGGTCGGCGGCCGTGATCGTGCTGGGCCAGCACGACCGCGCACGTGATGCAGCGCTGAACACCATGCGTTTCTTTGCCCATGAAAGCTGCGGCCAGTGCACGCCGTGCCGTGTGGGCACGGAAAAAGCCGCACGCCTGATGGAAGCCGAAACCTGGGACGCCGACACCCTGGACGACCTCGCCTTTGTCATGGCCGACGCATCGATCTGCGGTCTCGGCCAGGCAGCGCCCAACCCGATCCGCTGCATGCACAAATTCTTTCCCCATGAGGTCGGTGAGGGGCCTTGGCCCGGCGATCTGCCCAAGCCGCGTGGCAAGGGCGCACGGACCGAACGCAAGGCGCCCTTGGGCACGCCACCGGAGACCCGTCCATGAGCCTGCTGCATCCCCCCGCCGACACGACCGAAGGAACCATCCGCTTCGAGCTCGATGACGATGCCGTGCAGGCCCGCCCCGGCGAGTCCATCTGGGAGGCAGCACGCCGCCACGGCATCGAGATTCCGCACCTGTGCCACACCGATGGTCTGCGCCCCGATGGCAATTGCCGTGCTTGTGTGGTCGAGATCGCTGGCGAACGTACGCTGGCGCCGAGTTGCTGCCGTGCGCCCACACCGGGCATGCAGGTGCGTGCGCGCAGCCCGCGTGCGCTCAAGAGCCAGGAAATGGTGCTGGAGTTGCTGCTTGCCGATCTGCCAGAGCAAGGGCACAAGTGGCAGGACAACGATCCCGCGCGCCCGCACGGCGAACTCAGCGACTGGGCCGACCGCATGGGCGTGACGCCGCGTCCGGCCCTGACGGCTCTGCGCCGTGAAGCGCCTGCACCGGACCTGTCCCACCCAGCGATGGCAGTGAATCTGAATGCCTGCATCCAGTGCAACCGCTGTGTGCGGGCCTGCCGTGAAGAGCAGGTCAACGATGTCATCGGCTACGCCCTGCGCGGTAGCCACAGCGAGATCGTGTTCGACCTGAACGACCCCATGGGCGACAGCACCTGCGTGGCGTGCGGCGAATGCGTGCAGGCCTGCCCTACGGGCGCCCTGATGCCGAAGGCCCATGTGGGCAGCCAGGCGGTCGACAAAAGAGTGGACTCTGTCTGTCCGTTCTGTGGTGTGGGTTGTCTGCTGACCTACAACGTCAAGGACAACCGGATTGTGAGCGTGGACGGCCGCGATGGCCCGGCCAACCACAACCGCCTGTGTGTCAAGGGGCGTTTCGGGTTTGACTATGCGCATAACCCGCAGCGTCTGACGGTGCCATTGATCCGCAAGGCCGGTGTGCCCAAAGACCCGGAAGCCATCAACCGCCTGAATCGGGACACCGCAGACTGGTCTGACGTGTTTCGTGAAGCCACCTGGGAAGAGGCCCTCGATCTGGCGGCGGGCACGCTCAGGACCTTGCGCGACACACACGGCAAGAAGGCTCTGGCCGGCTTTGGTTCTGCCAAGGGCAGCAACGAAGAGGCATACCTGTTCCAGAAACTGGTGCGCACCGGGTTTGGCAGCAATAACGTGGACCATTGCACCCGCTTGTGCCATGCCTCCAGCGTGGCTGCCTTACTCGAAGGGGTGGGCTCTGGCTCGGTGAGCAATCCGGTCAACGATGTGGCCCATTCCGACCTGATCTTGGTGATCGGCTCCAACCCGACCAACAACCATCCGGTGGCTGCGACCTGGATGAAAAACGCTGCGAAGCTGGGGGCCCGCATCGTGGTGGCCGACCCGCGCGGAACCGATATCGGACGGCATGCCTGGCGCACCCTGCAGTTCAAGGCCGACACCGATGTGGCCATGCTCAACGCGCTGATCCACACCATCATTGAAGAAGGCCTGACCGACCAGGACTTCATTGCCCGTCGTGCCAACAATTTCGAAGCCCTGCGCGAGAACGTCAAGGGCTACAGCCCCGAGGCCATGGCCCCTATTTGCGGCATTCCCGCGGAGACCTTGCGCGAAGTTGCGCGGGCCTACGCCAAAGCGAAGGCTGCGATGATTCTGTGGGGCATGGGGGTTAGTCAGCACGTGCATGGCACCGACAACGTGCGCTGCCTGATCGCCCTGGCCACGGTGGCCGGGCAGGTGGGCAAGCCGGGTTCGGGCCTGCATCCGCTGCGCGGCCAGAACAATGTGCAGGGCGCATCCGATGCGGGGCTGATTCCGATGATGTACCCCAACTACCAGCGGGTGTCGAACAAGGCGGTCCACGACTGGTTCGAGAACTTCTGGGGCATGCCGCTGGACGACCAGCCTGGCTACACCGTGGTGGAGATCATGGGCAAGATCCTGGCGCCCGATACCGATCCCCACAAGGTGCGCGGCATGTACATCATGGGTGAGAACCCGGCCATGAGCGACCCCAACCTCAACCACACCCGCCATGCGCTGGCCAGCCTGGAGCACATGGTGGTGCAGGACATCTTCATGACCGAAACCGCGTGGCTGGCCGACGTGGTGCTGCCCGCATCGGCCTGGCCGGAAAAGACAGGCACCGTGAGCAACACCGACCGCATGGTGCAGATGGGCAAGGCCGCCATTGCGCCACCCGGGCAGGCCCGTGCGGACCTGTGGATCATCCAGGAAATAGCCAGTCGCATGGGTTTGCACTGGAGCTATGAAAAAGATAGCGCATTGCGTAATGTGGATGGGGGCTACCACGGTGTGGAGCTTGTCTACGAGGAAATGCGCCAGGCCATGCACGCAGCCATCGGCGGCATCACCTGGGAGCGGCTGGAACGCGAGTCCAGTGTCACCTACCCCTGCCACAGTGCAGACGATCCGGGTGAGGTCATCGTGTTCCACGACCATTTCGCCACGGACGATGGCCGTGTGCATCTGGTGCCAGCCGACATCATCCCGGCCAACGAGCGGCCCGATGCGGAATTCCCCTTTGTGCTGATCACCGGCCGCCAGCTGGAGCACTGGCATACCGGCAGCATGACGCGCCGCGCCACGGTGCTCGACGCACTGGAACCCATGGCCACCGCGTCCCTGTGTGGTGCCGATCTGCAGAAGCTGGGTTTGCAGCCCGGTGACGTGATCACCGTGCAATCACGCCGCGGGCAGGTGGTCATCCGGGTGCGACGCGACGACGGAACCCCTGCTGGGGCTGTCTTCATGCCCTTTGCGTATTACGAGGCGGCTGCCAACCTCATGACCAACCCGGCACTGGACCCGTTTGGCAAGATTCCTGAGTTCAAGTACTGCGCTGTGTCGGTGCAAGCCGGAGGCGAACTGGTACCGGTTGCAGGGTTTTCGTCCGCGCCCCTACACTGAAGGGCATGGCAGAACACGAAATCGAATCCTCGCGCAGCGACAGCGAGTCCACACGCTCGGGCGTGGATGTCGCCGTGGTCATGCGCCGCGAACGCATTGACAACCGCTGGCAACCCTGGCGCTGGGTGCTGGCCGATGTGGTGCAGCAGGAGGAAGGCTTTGGCACGGAACCGCGGCGGCTGCTCAAGAGTGAACAGGAAGAGCGCTGGCTGTATCCCGGGTTCCGCGTGGAGCTCCTGCCGGGAGACGCTGAAGGCTATTACCTGAACGCCACCACCGAACAGCCCTGCTTCTGGGTCGTCTGGCGCATGGAAGAAGAGGCCAGCGTGGCAGAGGAACCCCTGGCCATTCCGCAGGTGGTGACGCTGAGCTACCACGACGCAGGCCGCTGGCTCGATGCGCAGGAAACGGTGGAGCAGGTACCGGCGCCCACAGCCATCGTGGAATGGCTGCGTGCCTTTGTCGACCGGCACCATGTGGTGGAGCCCAAGCGCCGCCAGCGCCCCCAAAGCTTCCAGTCCCTGCAGGACCGGTTTGGCAATCCGGTGCGTTTTTCCACCGAGAAGAAGCGTGGAGGAGGGGGCGGCTATGGCAGATGAATCTTCGGGTTTCCTTGGACGCTGGGCCCGCCGCAAGGCGGACGCGCGCGAAGGCAAACCTTTGCCTGAGCCCCCGCGTCCGGTCAAGGCGGTGGAGCTGGCGCCACGTGTGGAGCCAGAGCCCGCCAGCGCAGTTGCCGTGCCGCAGGCTGAACCGCAGCATGAGGAAGCGCCAGTTCCATCGCTGACGCTCGATGATGCACGCAAGCTGAACAAGGACTCCGATTTCACGCCGTTCATGGCGCGGCAGGTAGAGCCCGAGGTGCGCAATGCAGCGATGAAGACGCTGTTCGCCGATCCGCATTTCAATGTGATGGATGGTCTGGACACCTATATCGACGACTATTCCAAACCGGACCCGCTCCCGCTTGCCATGCTGCGCCAGATGGCGAGCGCCAAGTTTCTCAATCTCTTTGAAGAAGATCCCCCGAGCCCTGCGGCGATAGACCAATCCGTGGCACAGTCCTCACCTTTGCCCCCTGCACCACCTACTGACCATGCCCACACTCATTTGCGACTGCAACCAGACGATGCCCCTCCAGCCCAAAGCGCTGGGAGCGGCTCTGCATGAAGAGCTGACGCTGCATTCCACCCTGTGCCGCCGCGAGGCCGGTGCTTTCCAGAAAGCGCTGCAGTCTGGTGAAGACGTGGTGGTGGCCTGCACCCAGGAAGCGCGGCTTTTCAACGAAATTGCGCAGCAGACCGAGGGGGTGCCGGCCGTTCCCATCCGCTTTGTCAATATCCGCGAGACCGGCGGCTGGAGCCGCGATGCTGCACAGGCCAGCCCGAAGATCGCCGCCCTGCTGGCACTGGCGCATTTGCCCGACCCGGAGCCGGTCGCGACGGTGGACTTCAAGAGCGCAGGGCGCCTGCTGATCATCGGGCCGATGGATGCTGCCGAAAGCGCCGCGGCCCTGGTGGCGGACGTGATGGATGTCACCATCTTCAGCACCGGCGCCGGCAGCGATGGGGGCGCGCAGGAGCGCCGGTTTCCGGTGCTTGCCGGACAGATACGGACGCTGTCCGGCTGGCTGGGTGCGTTCGAGCTGCACTGGACCCGCAGCAATCCGATTGATCTGGACCTGTGCACCCGCTGCAATGCCTGTGTAGCGGCCTGCCCCGAGGGAGCGATCGGTTTCGACTACCAAATTGATAGCGCTTTGTGCAAGTCCCACCGGGCCTGCGTCAAGGTTTGCGGTGTGGCCGGTGCGATTGACTTCACCCGCGAGCCGGACGCCCAGACCGACCGGTTTGATCTGGTGCTCGACTTGCGGGCTACTTCCGCGTTCACCCAGCATGCGCCGCCGCAGGGCTATTTCCGCTGGGACGGGAAGGACCAGCGTACGCTGCTCAACCTGCGGGCGCTGGTGGGGGAGTTCGAAAAGCCGAAGTTCTTTGCCTACAAGCAGAAGCTCTGTGCCCACAGCCGCAACGAAAAAACCGGTTGCAGTGCCTGTATCGATGTGTGTTCTGCTTCCGCCATCAGCAGCGAGCGGGATCGCCAGCAGATCAAGGTCAATCCCAACCTGTGTGTGGGATGTGGCGCCTGCACCACTGTCTGCCCCAGCGGGGCGCTGACTTACGCCTACCCGCGTGCCAGTGACCAGGGCGTGAAGCTCAAAACCCTGTTGACCACGTATGCCCGCGCTGGTGGCAAAGATGCCGCCGTGCTGCTGCACAGCCAAGAGGCGGGCGCGCGGTTGATTGGAGACCTGGGGCGCGCGGCGCGAGTGGATGCGGCAACTCACGGTGTACCGGCACGCGTGCTGCCTGTCGCGCTGTGGCACACCGCCTCGGTAGGGTTGGAGTTGTGGCTGTCTGCCGTGGCCTATGGTGCCTCGCAGGTGTGGATTCTCATGACCGGAGAGGAGGCTCCGCAATACCAGGAGGCGGTGCGTGCCCAGATGGACGTGGCCCAGGCCATCCTCCACGGCTTGGGCTACACGGGCGAGCATTTCCGCATTCTTCACGCCAGGGATGCGCGTGACCTGGCCACGCTGGATGCCCAGTTGCAGGCACCACCGGCCCAGTGCGTCACCCATCCGGCCGGATTTGCCATTCAGGCGGAAAAGCGCGCCACGCTGGATCTGGCGATCGACCATCTGGTGGCGCAGTCCAGGGTGCAACCCGCGCTGATTCCCCTGCCCAGCGGGTCTCCACTGGGTGCGCTGGCGCTGGACAAGGACCGCTGCACCATGTGCCTGAGCTGCATCAACGCCTGTCCTGCAGCAGCGTTGCAGGACAACCCGCTGGCGCCGCAACTCAAGTTCATTGAAAAGAATTGTGTGCAGTGCGGGTTGTGCGTCAAGACCTGCCCCGAGAAAGCACTGGCCCTGGTGCCGCAGCTGCGTCTGGGTGCACAGCGCAAGGAACCGGTCGTCATCAACGAGATGCAACCCTACACCTGCATCCGCTGTGGAAAGCCTTTTGGAACCCTGAAGGCCATCGAGGCCATGCTGGGGAAACTGGCAGGGCACAGCATGTTCCAGGGTGCTGCCGCCGACCGACTCAAGATGTGCGGTGACTGCCGGGTGATCGACCTGTACACCGACCCCAATGAAGTCCGCATTACCGACCTGTAAAGAATGACCATGACATCCGCATCCATGTCCCCACCTTCCGACGCTTCATGGGACGAAGAGACCGCCCGCGCCGAGTTGTACGGACTCCTGTCGCGTCTGTACTATGCCCCGCCGGATGCCGATCTGATGGCCCAGCTGCGTGTTGCGGTGACAGAAGCTCCTGCGTCCGGCGGCTTTCTGGAGGAACCCTGGCGCGCCTTGGTGGCGGCTGCGCGCGATATTCTTCCCCAATCCGTTGCCGATGAATACGAACTGCTGTTCGGCGGCGTGGGCAAGCCCGAGGTCTACCTCTATGGTTCGCATTACCTGAGTGGTTTTTTGAACGAAAAGCCACTGGCCCACCTGCGTACCACCCTGGCTGAGTTGGGCCTGGAACGTGACCCGTCCATGCCGGAAACCGAGGACCACTTTGCCTACCTGTGCGAGGTCATGCGCTACCTGATTGCCGGAGACGATGTGGCCGTAGCCAATTTGACACACCAGCGCGATTTTTTTGCGCAGCACATGCAGCCCTGGGCGGTAGCGATGTGCGATGCAATTGCGGGGCATTCCCAGGCCAGGTTCTATGCCGCGCTGGCAGAGCTGACGCGGGCGTTTCTGGAGGTGGAGTCTCAGGGGTTTGACATGCTGGTGTGAGGGTGCGGGTTAGCAACACTTGCCGAAACGTCAGGAGATTGTTAGGCTCTGGCGCATACACTACATCCTATGCATGTTCATGCCTAGGTGAATAAGGAGACCCACCATGAGTCAACCCAAAAACGGTTTGTCCCGCCGCACCCTGTTTGCCGGTGCAGGCACCGCAGGTGCTGTGGCTGCCGTAGCCGGACTGGCGGCGGCCACGTCCGGAACGACCCCGCAGGCCCTGCCGGAGCTGGTCAAGCCAGCGCCTGAAAAAGGTGGCGGTTACAGCCTGAGCGAACACGTCAAGCGCTACTACGGCACCGCCCGCGTTTAAGTTCTTTTCCATTCCCTCAACGGAGAGCCGCATGCTGCTCACGAAAAAATCCCCAGCCCATCAGGGTGAGTCGGCCCAACGCACTGGATCGACACGTTTTGTACAAAGTCTCTCGCGTGGCCTGTCCAACGCATTGCCCATCATGGATCGCCGGGTTTTCCTGCGTCGGTCCGGCCTGGGCGTGGGTGTTGGCCTGGCCGCGAGCCAGCTGACGCTGGTCAAAAAGTCCCAGGCTGCGTCTGCCGCAGCGGGGGACGGGTCTGGCAAGATTGAAGTCAAACGCACCGTCTGCACGCACTGCTCGGTGGGTTGCGCGGTGGACGCTGTCGTACAAAACGGCGTGTGGGTCCGTCAGGAACCGGTGTTTGATTCTCCTATCAACCTCGGTGCGCATTGCGCCAAGGGTGCTGCGCTGCGTGAGCACGGCCATGGCGAATTCCGGCTGCGTTATCCCATGAAGCTGGTCAATGGCAAATACGAGCGCATCAGCTGGGATACTGCACTGGACGAGATTTCGGCCCGCATGCTTGCGCTGCGCAAGGAGTCCGGCCCCGATTCGCTGTATGTCGTGGGCTCCTCCAAGCACAATAACGAGCAGGCCTATCTGCTGCGCAAATGGATGAGCTTCTGGGGTAGCAACAACTGCGATCACCAGGCACGTATTTGTCACTCCACCACGGTAGCGGGTGTGGCCAATACCTGGGGTTATGGCGCCATGACCAATTCGTACAACGACATGCAGAACAGCAAGTGCGCGTTGTACATCGGCTCCAATGCGGCGGAAGCCCACCCGGTCAGCCTGCTGCACATGCTGCATGCCAAGGAAACCGGTTGCAAGATGATCGTGGTCGATCCTCGTTTCACGCGTACGGCGGCCAAGGCCGACGAATACATCCGTATCCGGTCCGGTTCGGACATTCCGTTTCTGTTCGGAATGATTTATCACATCTTCAAGAACGGGTGGGAAGACAAAAAGTACATCCAAGACCGTGTGTACGGCATGGACAAGCTCAAGGAAGAGGTCATGTCCAAGTGGACACCGGACAAGGTCGAAGAGGCCTGCGGTGTACCTGAGGAGCGTGTTCTGATGGCCGCGGAGATGATGGCCAAGAACCGCCCCTCCACCATTGTCTGGTGCATGGGCCAAACCCAGCACACTATCGGCAATGCCATCGTCCGTGCCTCCTGCATCCTTCAGCTGGTGTTGGGCAATGTTGGAGTTTCCGGTGGCGGCACCAACATCTTCCGTGGGCACGACAACGTACAGGGCGCCACCGATGTGGGCCCCAACCCCGACTCCCTGCCGGGCTACTATGGACTGGCTGAAGGCTCGTGGAAGCACTTTGCCAAGACCTGGGGCGTGGAGTTTGACTGGATCAAGGGTCGTTACGCGTCTCCTGCCATGATGGGCAAATCCGGAATCACCGTGTCGCGCTGGATTGATGGCGTGATGGAGAAGAACGAGCTGATTGACCAGGACTCGAACCTGCGGGGTCTGTTCTTCTGGGGGCATGCTCCCAATTCGCAGACCCGCGGTCTGGAAATGAAGCGTGCCATGGACATGCTAGATCTGCTGGTGGTCGTGGACCCCTATCCATCAGCCACCGCAGCGATGGCCGCCATGCCCGGCAAGCCGGAAGATCTCAACCCCAACCGGGCGGTGTACCTGCTGCCGGCTGCTACCCAGTTTGAAACCAGTGGCTCGTGTACGGCATCCAACCGTTCCATTCAGTGGCGCGAAAAAGTCATTGAACCGCTGTGGGAAAGCCGCAGCGACCACATGATCATGCAGCAGTTCGCAGACAGGCTGGGGTTCGGCAAGGAATTGTCCAAGAACTACAAGATGCAGAAGGTCAAGGGGTTGGATGAGCCCATGCCGGAAGACATCCTGCGCGAGATCAACCGCTCGGTCTGGACCATTGGCTACACCGGACAGACGCCGGAGCGGCTCAAAGCGCACATGCGCAACATGCACCTGTTTGACGTCAAAACCCTGCGTGCCAAGTCCGGTGTGGACAAGGAAACCGGATATGACATGAGTGGCGATTATTTCGGTCTGCCCTGGCCTTGCTGGGGTACAGGAGAGCTCAAGCACCCGGGTTCCCCCAACCTGTACGACACCTCCAAGCACGTCATGGACGGTGGTGGCAACTTCCGGGCCAATTTTGGCGTGGAGCGCGACGGTGTTTCCCTGCTGGCAGAAGACGGCTCCCACTCTTTGGGCGCCGACATCACCACGGGCTACCCCGAGTTCGACCATGTGCTGCTGAAGAAGCTGGGCTGGTGGGACGAACTGAGCGAGGCTGAGCAGAAGGCGGCTGAGGGTAAGAACTGGAAGACCGATTCGTCGGGCGGCATCATCCGTGTGGTGATGAAAAACCATGGTTGCCATCCCTTTGGCAATGCCAAGGCCCGCGCCGTGGTGTGGAACTTCCCGGACGCCATTCCCCAGCACCGTGAGCCCCTGTACGGCACACGTCCGGATCTGGTGGCCAAGTACCCCACCCACGACGACAAAAAAGCGTTCTGGCGTTTGCCCACGCTGTTCAAAACCATTCAGCAAAAGAACGTGGCCGACAAGGTGCACGAAAAGTTCCCGCTGATCCTGACCTCAGGCCGGCTGGTGGAATACGAGGGGGGCGGTGAAGAAACCCGATCCAATCCCTGGCTGGCCGAGTTGCAGCAGGAAGCCTTTGTCGAGATCAATCCGACAACAGCGGCATCGCGTGGCATCCGCAATGGAGAGCGTGTCTGGCTGAATTCACCAACCGGTGCACGACTCAATGTCCAGGCACTGGTAACCGAGCGTGTGGCGACCGATACGGTGTGGATGCCGTTCCACTTTTCTGGTCGCTGGCAGGGAGCCGATATGCTCGCTTACTACCCCAATGGCGCTGCGCCAGTAGTGCGCGGTGAGGCAGTGAATACAGCAACCACCTATGGCTATGACAGTGTGACGATGATGCAGGAGACCAAGACAACGGTCTGCAACATCGAGCGCGCTTGACCCCCTAGCTAGGACCAGGAGACAGATATGGCAAGAATGAAATTCGCATGCGATGCCGAGCGGTGTATCGAGTGCAATGGCTGCGTGACAGCATGCAAGAACGAGCATGAAGTTCCTTGGGGTGTCAATCGCCGGCGTGTGGTGACCCTCAATGACGGTGTGCCAGGAGAAAAATCCATTTCTGTGGCGTGCATGCACTGCAGTGATGCACCCTGCATGGCTGTGTGCCCGGTGAACTGCTTCTACCGTACCGATGAAGGCGTGGTGCTGCATGACAAGGACGTCTGCATCGGTTGCGGCTACTGCTCCTACGCCTGCCCGTTTGGTGCTCCGCAATTCCCCGCCGCTGGCACTTTCGGCGTGCGCGGCAAGATGGATAAATGCACTTTCTGTGCCGGTGGCCCCGAGGCCAATGGCAGCCAGGCCGAGTTCGAGAAGTACGGACGCAACCGTCTGTCCGAAGGCAAGCTGCCCGCCTGCGCAGAAATGTGTTCCACCAAGGCACTGCTGGCCGGTGATGGCGATGTAGTCGCCGATATCTTCCGTACCCGCGTGGTGCAGCGTGGCAAGGGTGCTGAGGTCTGGGGCTGGGGTACCGCCTACGGATCCAAGAAGGCAGGCCAGGCCCCTGAAGGAGCCAAATCATGATGACTACTGTGTTGCGCATCATCGGCGTTGTGGCTGTTGTGGGGCTGGCGGCGTGCGGCGAGAAGCCGCAAACCCTGGGGGCGGGCAAGACTGATGTGTCTCCCTACCAGGGCGGAGAAAGCGCGTTTGCTACGCCAGGCTGGAAAGCCGGTGACAAGACGAGCTGGGAACAGGCCATGAAAGCCCGTGCCCTGAATACGCAGAACGAATACAACAGAACCAGGTGATCGGAGCCCTTATGCAACGCGCACGGTTAGCTCTGTTTTTTGTAGCATTCTGCTGGAGTGGGCTTGCCCTGGCCCAGAGCGCTGCAGCGCCTGCGGCACCAGCGACAACCGCAGGTGTGCAGTCGCAAGACATTCGTGATGTCGCGCCCGAGGCCAGCGCGGCGCCAGGCTATGCGCAGCAAACCAATGGCGAGCGGGCCCAGGTGCAGCCTGGGAATAATGCGCCCATGTGGCGCCAGGTGGGCAGTGGGGTGACCGGCTACAGCAGCCTGCCCACATCGCAGGCCCCGGAGGCTGGTAACCTGATTCAGCCTTTTGTGCAATATCCCGGATCGCGCCTGACCACTAGTGGCGAGGCTTGGCGGCAGGTGCGCAACAACTGGATCATTCCCTACGGAGCAGCGCTGATTGCCATTTCGGCTCTGGCGCTCGCCATGCTGTACTGGAAGAAGGGCTCGCTGGGCAAGAACCACCCTGAAAATGGCCCTCAGATCGAGCGCTTCACCCCATTCGAACGTGCGGCCCACTGGTCCAATGCGGCCGCTTTTCTGGCCCTGGCGATCTCCGGTCTGGTCATGGCTTACGGCAAGTTTTTCCTGCTGCCCGTGATTGGCAGCACCCTGTTTGGCTGGCTGACTTTCGCACTCAAGAACCTGCACAACTTCACCGGACCGCTTTTTGCTGTGTCGCTGTGCGTGATCATCATCACCTTCATCAAGGACAACATCGCCAATGCGGCAGATTTTGTCTGGCTTTCCAAAGCCGGTGGCATGCTGGGTGATCAGGAAGTGCCTTCGCACCGCTTCAATGCGGGTGAAAAAGGCCTGTTCTGGTGGGGTGTGACCATTCCCGGCCTGGTAGTGGTCGTTACGGGATTGATTCTCGACAAGCTGATTCCCGGTCTGGGCATTTTGCGTGGCGACATGCAGGTTGCCCACATGATTCATTCGGTGCTTGCGTTGTGGATGATCGCTTTGCTGCTGGGGCACATTTACATGGGTACTGTGGGTGTGCGGGGGGCCTACAAGGCCATGAAAACCGGCTATGTATCGGAAGGCTGGGCGCACGAGCATCACGAACTCTGGTACGACGACATCAAAACCGGCAAAATTCCGGCAGAGCGCTCTGCGCAGGGCGCGCCAGGCTCCGGCGCTGGCGTACAGGCATGAATTCCAAAGAGGCACACATGAAATCCGTAATCGTCTTTCTGGCAGGTACAGCATTGACCATGGCCGCGGTGGGAAAACTACCAGCACCCAGTGACGAAGCCAAAGCCAAGGCCGCAGAAGCTGCTGCCAAGACCGCCCATGCCGGTAAAGTAGATGCCTACAAGCTGTGCAAGTCGCAGGACAAGGTAGCTGCGCATTACCAAAAGGGTTCCAAGACGGCGAGCAAAGACAAGAAAGATGCGGTCGCAACACCTGCATGTGCTGACCCCGGAGCCTTTGTCTACGTTCCTGCGGCCGCTGCGTCTGCTCCTGCAGCCGCTGCTGCGCCGGCCGCACAGACAGCTGCAGCACCTGCAGCCACAGACAAGAAAAAGCCCTGAGAGTCGGCTTTGCGCGTTCCACGCAGCCCCAGGCGCGACGTGCCGGGGCTTTTTTGTTAGTCTCTCACCATGAGTGAATTTTCTGTGCCCTATCTGACGCAGGCCCGGCTGCCTTTGACGCACGCTGTGGACGCAGTGAATGAGTTTGGTGAGACCATTGCCATGGCCATTCCCTCGGAGCGTGCACTCACCCTCTATGTCGACAAGCGCGAGATTGTGACCCTGATGACACTGGGCGCACAGCCGGAATGGCTGGTGCTCGGGTTCCTCCTGAACCAGCGTCTGGTGCGGTCCGCGCAGGATGTGGAGTCCATTACGGTGGATTGGGAGGTCGGTGCCGCTGCGGTCAAGACCCGTAAGGGCATTGCGAACCTGAAAGAGAAAACGTCCAGGCGCACCGTGACATCGGGGTGCGGACAGGGCAGCATGTTTGGCACCCTGATGGACGCGGTCGAGCAGATTGAACTGCCCGCTGCCACCATTACCCAAGGCCAGCTGTATGCCATCGTCAACGCCATCCGTTTGCAGGAAAGTACCTACAAAGCCGCAGGTTCCGTGCATGGTTGTGCTCTGTTTCAGGGGGAAGAGATGCTGCTGTTCGTGGAAGACGTTGGGCGGCACAACGCCATCGATGCCATCGCGGGCTGGATGGCACTGCAGCCCGGCATGCGAAGCCAGGACAAGTTTTTCTACACCACCGGCCGGCTCACCAGTGAAATGGTCATCAAGGCGGCGCAGATGGGCATTCCCGTTGTGGTGTCACGTAGTGGCATCACCCAGATGGGCCACATGGTGGCGCAGCGCCTGGGCCTGTGCGCCATCGGGCGGGCGACCAACAAGCGTTTTCTGTGCTTTACCGGTGCTCACCGGCTGGTATTGCAGCCCGAGCTCGCCGGGACGCACTTGCGGGTCGTGGCCTGAATCCCCGCTGCCGGCTGGGTTCTATCGGGCCCTGCAGGTAGCACGCGTCCCAGATGCGCTAAGGTAAGGGGATGAATCTTTCTTTTTGGCGTCTGGGTTGGCGAACACTGTGGCGTGATCTGCGCTCCGGGGATCTGCGTTTGGTCATGGTGGCGGTGGTGCTGGCTGTGGCCGCATTGACTGCCGTAGGATTTTTTGCAGACCGGCTCAAGGGCGGGCTGCAGCGCGATGCCCGGCAACTCCTGGGCGGCGATGCCGTGGTGTCGAGCGACAACCCCACCCCGCAGATCGTTCTGGACAAGGCACGTTCTTTGGGTCTGGTGGTGAATTCCACCCTGGGTTTTCCGACGATGGCCAGGGCTGCGGAAGCACAGGGCGGGGCCACCAAACTCGTGGCGCTCAAGGCCGTTGAAGAGGGCTATCCGCTGCGTGGCTCCCTGCTGGTCAGTGCTGATCCAGACGCTGCAGAGCGACCCACCCGCGATGTGCCCCGCCCCGGTCAGGCCTGGGTTGATGCGCCACTCCTGGAGTCTTTGGGCCTGAAGCTGGGGGACTCCCTTCTGCTGGGCGAGAGTACGCTGAAGATCACTTCGGTCATTGTGGTGGAGCCAGACCGGGGCGCGGGTTTCATGAATTTTGCTCCACGCGTGATGGTCCACCAGGCCGACGTAGCGGCTACCAAGCTGATTCAGCCGGCCAGTCGCATCAACTACCGCATGGCTGTCGCAGGTGCCAACCCTGCGGTGAAGGTGTTTGTGGATTGGGCCGATGCCCAAGTCAAGGCAGGGACAGTGCGTGGGGTGCGCGTGGAGTCGCTCCAGAGTGGTAGACCCGAGATGAGCCAGACGCTGGACCGCGCAGAAAAATTTCTCAGTCTGGTGGCTCTGCTGGCGGCATTGCTCAGTGCCGTGGCGGTGGCCCTGGCGGCGCGTGCCTTTGCGGCCAGCCACCTCGACGATTGCGCCATGCTGCGGGTGTTGGGCTTGAGCCAGCGCACCATCGCGTCGAGTTACGCTTTCGAATTCGCCCTGGTGGGCGTGTTTGCCAGCGCCGTCGGTGTGCTGTTGGGATACATCGTGCACTACCTGTTTGTTGTGCTGCTGGCAGGACTGGTATCGACTGATCTGCCCGCCGCGACACTCTGGCCCGTGGCACTGGGTATGGGCATGGGCTTGACGCTGCTGTTTGCATTCGGCCTGCCGCCGGTACTGCAGCTGGCGCAGGTGCCACCGCTGCGCGTGATCCGGCGCGATGTGGGCAATCTGCGGCCCGCGTCACTGGGGGTGCTGTCGGTAGGGGTGCTGGGTTTTGCTGCCCTGCTGCTGGCTGCCAGCAGCGACATCACGCTCGGCCTGATCGCAGTGGGCGGTTTTGCTGGTGCAGTGCTTGTGTTTGCCTCGCTGAGCTGGATGGCGGTCAAGGTATTGCGTCGCAGTGTCAACGAGACCACTGCCCCGCGCTGGCTGGTGCTGGCCACGCGGCAGATCTCTGCCCGACCTGCATACACCGTGGTGCAAGTCAGTGCTTTGGCGGTGGGTCTGCTGGCCCTGGTGCTGCTGGTCCTGCTGCGCACCGACCTGATTGGCAGCTGGCGCAAGGCCACGCCGCCAGATGCCCCTAACCGCTTTGTCATCAACGTCATGCCAGAGCAAGGCGACGCGTTCCGCCAGGCATTGGACAAGGCGGGTGTAGCCAAATACGACTGGTATCCCATGATTCGCGGACGGCTGGTGGCGGTCAACGGACGTGCCGTGTCACCCGAGGACTATGCTGAGGACCGTGCCAAGCGGCTGGTGGACCGTGAGTTCAACCTATCCCACAGCGCCAGAAAACCGGACAACAACACCCTGGTGGGCGGCGCCTGGACCGAGGAGGAGCAGGGAGCCATCAGTGTGGAGGAGGGCATTGCAAAAACCCTCAACCTCAAGCTCGGGGATAGCCTGCGCTTCGACATTGGTGGCATGCAGACCGAATCGAAAATCACCTCGCTCCGCAAGGTGGACTGGGGTTCCATGCGGGCCAATTTTTTCGTGATGTACCCGGTCAGCCGTCTGGAGAATGTTCCCAGCACCTATATGGGGGCCTTCAAGGCACCGGCGACGCCGGGGTTTGACAACGCGTTGGTGCGCCAGTTTCCCAATGTCACCAACGTCGACATGACCAGCACCATCAACCAGGTGCAGCGCGTGCTGGACCAGGTGATTCGTGCTGTGGAGTTTCTGTTTGGTTTCACGCTGGCTGCGGGTCTGGTGGTGCTGTTCGCTGCGGTCACCGCCACGCGGGAAGACCGCGCCAAGGAGTTTGCAGTCATGCGGGCGGTGGGGGCGCAGGGGAGCCTGCTGCGCCAGGTACAACGCACCGAGCTGGCGGGTGTGGGCTTTCTGGCGGGCACGCTGGCTTCCGTGGTGGCCTCCGGTGTGGGCTGGGCGCTGGCGCGCTTTGTGTTCGAGTTTGAATGGACGGTGTCGCTCTGGGTCCCCTTGTTTGGCGCCATTGCGGGTGCCGTGCTGGCGCTGGCGGCAGGATGGTGGGGCTTGCGCGACGTGCTGCGCCGCCCGGTGGTGGACACCTTGCGCCGGGCGACTACTTAAATTGCTATATTTTTGATAGCTGCTTGCGCTTATTTGGCGGGGGCTATAGCCCATTTTTGTCTAAAATTCGGGGCAAGCTGCGCCGTGCCGCTGAACCCGTTTATGTAGCCGAGATGGCTTCAAACGAAGCACAATTGGCTACGTTACATGCCTTGTGTTTTCCAAAAAATGTCCGTAATATAGGTCCTTAAGTTGTTTGGGACTGCAATTACAGACATGAAATACAAAGAAGAGCCTCTTCTGACTCCTCAGCATCTGGTTGAAGCCGAGGGCCTTGGCATCAAGCTGGTCCGGCTTCGGCGCGCCCGCAAGATGCGCCAGGCCGATGCCGCTGCGCGCGCCGGCCTGGCCCGCTCAACGGCGGTGCTGATAGAGAAGGGTGACCCCAGCCGCACACTGGGGCAGATATTTCGCTACCTGGAAGCCATAGCCCCCGGACTGTCGCTCCCGGCTTTGCTGCAAGAGAGCGACCCCTCGCTCACTACCCTGGCGCAGGCCGAGGCCACCCAGCGTGTGCGCCCCATGTCAGCGGCTGAACTGCAAGCGCTGGACTTCTGATGGCGCAGCGCTCGCTCTACGTCTTTACCCACCTCACCGAGGGTTGGGCTCCCGCGGGGCGCCTGTCGCTTACGCAGGAGCGCGATGTGGTGGCTTCCAGTTTTGCCTACGGTATCCGCTATATCGACCGTCCCGATGCCTTTGAAATTGACCCCGTCAGCTTGAGCCTGGCCGACAAGGCCCGTGTGCGTGGAGCTGAACTGTTCCCTGCAAATCAGCTCGCGCAGTTTGGCGGCATTCGCGACGCCGCGCCCGATGCCTGGGGCCGTCGGGTCATCGAAGCCCAGCGCCGCGTGCCTGCCAACAGCCTCTCGGAGGCGGACTATTTGCTGGGCGCCGGCAGTGACCGCGTGGGCGCACTGGACGTGCGCGAGTCGCTGGACAGTCCGGTGCAAGCCGGCGCGGCGCCCATCCGCTCACTGCCCTACATGCTGGAAGCTGCCGAGCGCATCGAGCAGGGCTTGCCCCTCCCAGCCGCCTTGGCCGATGTGTTTGGCGCGGGCCCCAGCGCCGGGGGCGCGCGGCCCAAGGCCTCGGTACGTGACGAGGCGGGCGTGCTCTGGCTGGCCAAGTTTGCCGCTGTGGGCGACACGCTGGACATGGCCTGGGCCGAGTGTTGCACCCTGCAACTGGCGGGCCGCTGCGGCCTCACGGTGCCCGAAGTCAAAGTCATGGACATCGGGGGCCAGTCGGTACTGCTGGTGCGCCGCTTTGATCGCACAGCGGCCGTATCGGGAGTGGAGCAGCGCCTGCCTTTCGTCAGCGGGCTGACTCTGGTGGCGTGCGATGAGTTTGACTCCCGCCTCAAGGGCTACGGCCACCTGGCCCAGGCCATCCGCGAGCATGTGCACCCCAGCCACATCCGCGCCAACTGCGAAGAACTGTTTGCCCGCATGGTGTTCAACATCTTTGTCAGCAACGACGACGATCATCTGCGCAACCACGGCTTCCTGCGCCACACCGTCGAACGAGGGCAGCTACCCGGCTGGTCTCTAAGCCCGCTGTACGACGTGGTACCACGCCCCAGCATGGCGTTCGAGCGGCAGCTGCATTTGCAGGTGGGACAGCAGGGCAAGCTGGCCACGCTGGACAATGCCATGTCTGCCTACAGCGCCTTCACCCCGCAGCGCACTACTGCAGTGGCCATCATCCGCCGCATCTGGGGCGAGTTGCGCCAGTGGCGCACCACCTTTGAAGCGCTGGGTGCCTCCAATCCTGGTCTGGGCCGCCTGCTGGATCAACTGGCCCCCGCTATGCGCAGCCTGGACGACATCGCCTCGCCCGCGCTACAAGCCGAAATACGCAAAAACAGAACCCCGGAATACCAGAATTTATGAGCGACGAAGACGAACCCCAGAGCCGCAGTGCCTTTGACTGGATCGGTGGCGAGGCAGCCATCCGCACGCTGGTGGACCGGTTCTACGACCTGATGGATCTGGAGCCTGCGTATAGGGAGTTGCGCGCCGCGCATGGCTCCACGCTGGACGATGCGCGCGACAAGCTGTTCTGGTTTTTGTGCGGCTGGATGGGCGGCCCCCAGCACTACATCGAGCGCTTTGGGCACCCGCGCCTGCGGGCGCGGCACCTGCCGTTCAAGATCGGCATTCTGGAGCGGGACCAGTGGCTGGCCTGCATGGACCAGGCGATGGGCGATGTGGAGGTGGACGCCGACCTGCGCGCGCGCCTGCGGGAGTCGTTCTTCCAGACTGCCGACTGGATGCGCAACCAGCACGTCTAGTGCTTGCGGCCGAGCTTGCGGTAAATCGTGGCGCGGCTGATGCCCAGGGCCTGTGCTGCCTGCGCGACGTTGCCGCGGGCTTCTTCCACCGAGCGACGAATCACTTCCACCTCGCGGGTTTTGAGGGGCACGCCGCGTTGGTCTAGAGCGTGCATGGGGATGGGGCGCTTGTCTTCTGAGGCCTGCACCGGCAAGGCCTGCAGATGCAGTCCGGTCCATAAGGGAATGTCGAGCACTGTGCGTGCGCGGCGGGCCGCGTCGAACAGCATCTGGTAGGGCATGCCAAACACATCACTGACGTGCACGGCCTGGCCGCGGGCGGTGTGCAGGCCGGAGAGCATCATGCGTGCGGCCGGGTTGGCTGCGGTAATCCAGCCTTCGGAATCCAGGCACAGCAGGCCGTCGGTATCGCCACCCATGGTGTTGCCAGGCCAGTTCAGCCGCAGCGTCATACTGTGGGGCTGGTCCAGCACCAGCGCGTTCTCGATCTTGCTGGCCGTCTGGGCGGCCAGATGCTTGAGTTCGGGGCGCTCCAAGGCGTCGATTCCGGTGAGGTCCAGCATGCCGATGCAGTGGCCATCGGGGCCCATCAAGGGGGCGCCGGCACAGCTGTAATGGCCCGTGTTGGCAAAGAAGTGTTCGCCCCGGTGCAGCCATACGGGTTGCAAATCAGTCAGGGCTGCGCCGATGGCCGTGGTGCCCACACTGCGCTCGGACAGATCGGTGCCAATGCGGGTCACCATGTCGGCCCGCGGGTCCGAGTGGTCGATGGCACCACATGCGTCCACAACCACGCCATCGGCATTGGTGAGAATGGCAAAGTAGCGCGTGTCGGCAATGGCGCGTGCCAGGTTCTCCAGCAGCGGCCGCGCACTCTGCACCAGTTGCGCATTGCGCTCGGTGGTATGGCGCATTTGTTGGGGCGTCAGTACCTCAAACACGATGTCCCGCTGCGGGTCATGTCCCAGGGCCATGCAGCGCTGCCACGAGCGTTCCACCCACGGTGAGAGCTGCAGCGATGCCGGTGCGCGGCGTTCCACCAGCAGGGTTTGCCGCGCATGCGCGATGGCTTCCAGCCGCATGCTTGCGTTGGCTGCAGGAAGGTGCGCAGGGGCTGTGCTCATCGTGTCTCACCACCGTTTTGGTTGTGCGTGCATTTTGACTTACATGGCACCCCAGCGGTGCTGTTTCATTTTGAGAATTTCATACGTCACGGTATACCTGACTAGGGTTATCCCTGAAGGTTTCTGTGGAGTTCAGTCGAACAATGCCTATGTAAATTGATTCATAGGCATGGCATTGCATAGGTTGCAGGCCGCACCCACAGGAGAGAGACGCATGCAAAAGATGTTGCACATCAACCCGGATAAATGCACCGGTTGTCTGCAGTGCGAAATGGCCTGTTCTTTCGAGAACTACGGCACATTCGCTACCGCCAAGTCCCGTATCAAGGTGTTTGAGTTTCACCAGACCGGCAAGAAGGTGCCCTACACCTGCACACAATGCGATGAGGCCTGGTGCCTGCATGCCTGCCCGGTGGAGGCCATCACGGTCGACAAGGCCACCGGCGCCAAAGTGGTGAACGAAGCCACCTGCGTGGGCTGCAAGGTCTGCACCATTGCCTGCCCGTTTGGCACCATCAATTACGTGCAGGAAACCGGCAAGGTGCAGAAGTGCGATTTGTGCGGCGGCGACCCCGCCTGCGCCACCGCATGCCCCACCGGCGCCATCACTTTCATCGACGCCAACTGGACCGGCCTGGGCAAGATGCAGGCGTGGGCAGACAAATTGGGCAACCAGCCCTCGGCAACTTAAGGAGCAGCACCATGTCATGGGCAGGAAAAATTCTTCGTGTGGATCTGACCGCCGGTACTGTCAAGTCCGAGCCACTCAATATGCAATGGGCGCGTGCCTACATCGGTTCGCGCGGACTGGGTACCAAATACTTTACGGAAGAGGTGGACGCCAAGGTCGATCCCCTCTCCGCCGCCAACAAGATCATCTGGGCCACTGGCCCGCTGACCGGCACCATGGCCTCCACGGGTGGCCGTTACACCGTCATCACCAAGGGGCCGCTGACGGGCGCTATTGCCTGTTCCAACTCGGGTGGCTACTGGGGCGCGGAGTTCAAGATGGCCGGCTGGGACATGGTTATTTTTGAAGGCAAGTCGGCCAAGCCGGTCTACCTGTACGTCAACGACGACGTGGCCGAACTGCGTGATGCCTCCCACCTGTGGGGCAAGAGCGTGTGGGAAACCGAAGAGACGCTCAAGAAGAGCCTGCAGGATCCGCTGACGCGCGTGTCGAGCATCGGCAAGGCCGGTGAAAATGGTGTGCTGTTTGCGGCCGTGGTCAATGACCTGCACCGCGCGGCAGGCCGCTCGGGTGTGGGTACCGTGATGGGCAGCAAGAACCTCAAGGCGATTGCGGTGCGTGGTACCAAGGGGGTGGGAAATATCCGCGATCCCAAGGCCTTTATGGAAGCGGTCAAGGTCAGCAAAAAGGTGTTGGCGGACAACGCTGTGACAGGGCAGGGATTGCCCACCTTTGGCACCCAGGTGCTGATGAACGTGATCAATGAAGTGGGCGCGCTGCCCACACGCAATCACCGCGATGTGCAGTTCGAGAGCGCCAAGGACATCTCCGCCGAAGCCATGGCAACGCCGCGCGCCACCGATGGCAAGAAGCAGCTGGTGACCAATCAGGCCTGCTTTGGCTGCACCATTGCCTGCGGACGCATCAGCAAGATGGACCAGGGCCACTTCACCGTGGCCACCAAGCCGCAGTACTGGGGCGCCTCGGGCGGTCTGGAGTACGAAGCCGCCTGGGCACTGGGCGCTGCCAATGGCGTGAAAGATCTGGAGGCTCTGCAATACGCCACGATGATCTGCAACGAAGAGGGTATCGACCCCATTACTTTTGGTGCCACCATTGGCGCGGTGATGGAGCTCTACGAGATGGGTGTGCTGACCAAGGAGCAACTGGGTATCGATGCCAAGTTTGGTTCGGCCGAAGCGCTGGTGTTCTTTGTGGAAGAAACGGTCAACGGCCGCGGCTTTGGCAAGGAAATTGGCCAGGGCTCCAAACGCCTGACCGCCAAGTACGGCCACCCCGACCTGTCCATGAGCAGCAAGGGCCAGGAGTTCCCGGCGTATGACGGCCGCGCCATCCAGGGCATTGGCCTGGCCTATGCCACCTCCAACCGTGGTGGCTGCCATCTGCGCGGTTACACCATCGCGTCGGAAGTGCTGGGTATCCCGGTCAAGACCGATCCGCTGGAGCACGAAGGCAAACCTGACCTGGTGAAAGCCTTCCAGGACGCGACCGCCGCTTTCGACTCGTCGGGCCTGTGCATCTTCACCACCTTTGCCTGGGGCCTGCAAGACCTGGCGCCGCAGATGCAGGGTGCCTGTGACGAGGCCTACACCATCGAAGAGCTGGCCCTGATTGGCGAGCGCATCTGGAACATGGAGCGCGAGTTCAACAACCGTGCCGGCTTTACCGCCAAGGACGACAGCCTGCCCAAGCGCCTGCTCACCGAAGCCTGCAAGACCGGCCCTGCCAAAGGCAAGGTCAACATGCTGGCCGAGATGATGCCCAAGTACTACGCTGCGCGCGGATGGGATGCGGAAGGCCGACCCACTGCCGAAACGCGGAAACGCCTGAGCCTCTGATACCTCGATGACGCACCACCTCATTCTTGGCGCAGGTCCCGCAGGCGTGATCGCTGCGGAGACCATCCGCAAACTGAGCCCGACCGACGCCATCACCCTCGTTGGCGACGAGCCGGAGCCGCCGTATTCACGCATGGCCATTCCCTACTTGCTGATGGGCAACGTGGATGAGCGCGGCACCTATCTGCGCAAGGGCGCCAGCCATTTTGCGGATTTGAAGGTCAATGTGGTTCGGGCCCGCGTCACGTCTGTGCAGATAGCTACTAAAACTGTAGCGCTCGACAACGGGCAGAGCCTGGCGTTTGACACATTGCTGGTCGCCACCGGGTCGCATCCCATCCGTCCACCCATCCCTGGCATTGGGTCGGCCGGTGTGCATGCCTGCTGGACGCTGGACGATGCCCGCAAGATCATGGCGCTGGCCACCCAGGGGGCGCGTGTCTTGCAGCTGGGTGCCGGCTTTATCGGCTGCATCATCATGGAAGCACTGGCCGCGCGCGGCGTGAAGCTCTCTGTCGTTGAGATGGGGGACCGCATGGTGCCGCGCATGATGGGGCCCACCGCCGGCGGCATGATCCGCGACTGGTGCGAGGCCAAAGGCGTGCAGGTGTTTACCGGCACCAAGGTGGAGTCAATCACACCGGGCACGCCCTTGCAGGTCAAGCTCTCCAATGGCCAGACGATGGAAGCCGATCTGGTCATCAGTGCCGCCGGTGTGCGCCCGGCCATTGGCTATCTGGAGAACTCGGGTATCCAGTGCCTGCTGGGCGTGCTGACCGATGAGCATCTGCAGACCAATGTGCCCGGCGTGTACGCGGCGGGTGACTGTGCGGAGGCTTTTGACAAGGTCTCGGGCAAGACCATCGTCAGCGCCATCCAGCCCAATGCCGCGGAGCAGGCCCGTGTGGCTGCCGCCAATATGGTGGCCTTTGCCCAAGGCAAGGCGCCAGCGGCCAACCTCAAGGGTGTGACCCAGATCAATGTGCTCGACACCCTGGGCCTGATTTCCACCAGCTTTGGCGACTGGCAGGGCCGCCCCGGTGGCGAGCATGTGGAGTTGACCGACCTGCCTGCGGGCCGTCACTTGAGCCTGCAGTTCAAGGACGATGTGCTGGTCGGTTGCAACAGTGTGGGATGGACCGAGCACGTGGGCGTGATGCGCGGGCTGGTCGAAGGGCAGATCAAGCTGGGTGCATGGAAAGACACCCTGAAAAATGACCCTACCAAACTCGTGGAGGCCTACCTTGCTTGTGCGCAGGGTCAAGAAGCCTGGTCCGGCGCCAACGATGCGCGGCGCCGGTAGCATTCCGACAGCATGAAGATCACTTTCAAGTTGTTTGCATCGTTGACGGAGTACCTGCCGCAGCAGGCGCGCTACACCAATGTGGTGGAGCTGGATGTGGCGCCAGACGCTTCCATCCTGCAGATCATTGAACCTTTTGGCCTGCCGCCCAAGCTGGTGCATCTGGTGCTGATCAACGGAAGGTACGTGGAGCCGGAGAAGCGCATGACCCAGACATTGGTCGAAGGCGATGTGCTGGCGATCTGGCCACCGATTGCGGGAGGTTGATGCAATCGTTTTACGAAGAGCGCTTTGAGCGCGACATGGGCTGTACCGAGGCGGACTGGCTGCGCTGGTTGCCCAATGCCATTGGCGACCACCACTGGAAGATGCAGGGGCAAACTGCTGGTGTGCGCATTGGCGATGGCGCGCTCGGCCTCAAGTGGCAGGTGGCCGAACCCCGCACCATCGCGCTGGTGCACATGCCACGTCTGTTGGTGCATTTCCGGTTTGCGGGCGTGGACGATGCGGCCCGTTATACCTTCATGAAGCGCTTTGACCTGTACATGCAGCGCGGAGGAGGGTAAAAGGGCGGTTGGGAGTTTTTCAATGAGAGGAAATTCGCAATGAAAAAAGTATGGCTTCCCCTGTCTCTGGTTGCACTGTTGTCTGCGTGCGCTGCCTATGCCCCAGGCCCGGTGGCAACCGCCCAGCTGGCGGCTACCAAGGGCAATGCGGTCACAGGCTCCGTCCGGTTTGAACAGATGGGCGACAAGGTGCGTGTGTCGGGCGAGGTGCAGGGACTGGCACCCAACCGCGTCCATGGTTTCCATGTGCACGAAAAGGGCGACTGCTCCAGCGGTGACGGCATGGGAACGGGTGGACACTTCAATCCCGGCAGCACGGCGCATGGCGCGCACGATGCCGATGCGCACCATGCGGGCGACCTGGCCAGCCTGAAGGCAGATGCCAATGGCGTTGCCCGGTTCAGTTATGACGCGCAGGGTATTTCTGTGGATGCAGGTGCGGCCAGTGTGGTTGGGCGCGGTCTGATCGTCCACCGCGATCCCGATGACTACAAGACGCAGCCCACCGGCAACTCCGGTCCGCGAGTGGCTTGCGCCGTCATTCAGAAACTCTGACACTCCGGACCGACGGGTCTGGGCCCCGTCCGTGTGACAGCGCACAGACGCCTTTGGGCTGCAGGGTCAAACTGCAGGCGAAGGAAACCCTATGAACCCCACTAAATTGTTGTCCGTCATCCTGATCGTTGGCGGTGTGCTCGGCCTGCTGTACGGCAGCTTCAGCTACACCAAAGACACCACTGCCCTGAAAATAGGCCCGCTGGAGCTGGCGGTGAAGGAAAAAGAAACGGTGAATATCCCCATGTGGGCCGGCGTAGGCGCGATCGTCGCCGGCGGGCTGCTGCTGGTGCTGGGCAGCAAGAAGAGCTAGAGAGGTTTTCGGTTTTTGGGGCGTGCAAAGCTCCACCAGCCCAACACCTTGCGCAGCGACAGCACTTCGCCACAGTGCGACGGCGTGTAGCCCGCAATGCCGGCAAGCCGGTCCTGCCAAGCGGGGCTCTGCAGAACTTCGAGCAGTGCAGCAATGGCGGGCTCCTGCAGGGCTGATTTCAGGCACACCAGGTGGTAGCTTTCTTGTACCAGCGGCACAAAATCCAGCCCCTGCGCTTGCGCAGCGATGGCAATTCCCAATGCCACATCCGCCGATCCGGACGCTACTGCATGGGCTGCCGCGGTGTGGGATGGTTCGGTGGTGTCGTAGCCACGCAGGTCTTTGCCCGCGATGCCGGCCTGTGCCAGCAGTTCGTCCACGACCACCCGTGTGCCGGTTCCCAGTGCCCGGTTGACAAAACGCGCGCCCGTGCGTTGCACATCCGCCAGTGACAGCAGCCCCAGTGGATTGCCAGGCGCCACCATCAGCCCCTGGGTACGCTCGGCAAAGCCGATGACCTTGTGCAGGCCCGGCTGCAGCAGCGGCTTGTAGACCTGCTCGGCCAGTGAGCCGGGCTGAGGGTGCTGCAGGGTGTGAAAGCCGGCCATCACGCAGCGGCCTTCGTTAAGGGCACGGATGGCATCCACGCTGCCACAAAAACGGATATCCAGGTGCAGCTGCTCCGCATTGCTTTGCGCTGTGTGGTCGGCCAGCGCGTACTCGCGCAACACCGCCAGCGCATCGTCGTGGCTGGCATACAGCGTGACGACGTGGGCATGCGGATCAAAAGCCACCGCAAATGCGCGCTCCAGATCCCCCCGCAGGGCCTCGATTTGGGGGGCCAGGCGGGCCTGCGCCTGGCGCTCTGCCCAGAGCAGCTTGGCGCCGAACTCCGAGAGGCGTGCGGCCTGCCCCTTTTCCCAGACCAGCAGTTCGTTGCCCAGCTCCTGCTCCCAGCGCTTGAGCTCTCCCCACACATGGCGGTACGACAGGTCCAGTGCGCGCGCTGCCGCCGAAATGGAGCCGTGGGCCGCCACGGCCTGCAGCAGGTCGATGAGCGGGTTGCGGACCAGCGCCGGGCTGCTGTCGCGGGAGAGGGTGTAGTGGAACTGGAGCCTATGCACGGCGTTTCATATCGCTGGTAATTGGGTCGGTGGCTACGATACCCCAAGTTATGACATCACTTACCGAAAGCGCGACCACAGCGCTGCAACTCGTTGCCTCCCTCGATCCCGTGCTGCTCAGTATTGTCTGGCGCTCGCTCTCCGTCAGCGGCGTTGCCTGTCTGCTCGCGTGTGGCGCTGGGCTGGTGCTGGGGGCCTGGCTGGGCGTAGCCCGCTTTCCCGGCCGCGGGGCCGTGCTCACGCTGCTCAATACCTTTCTGGCCGTGCCTTCGGTAGTGGTCGGGCTGGTGGTGTACCTGCTGCTGTCGCGCTCCGGCCCGCTGGGTTTTCTGGGGTGGCTCTTCAGCTTTCAGGCCATGGTGCTGGCGCAAGCGCTGCTGGTCCTGCCCGTCGTCACAGCGCTGACGCGCCAGGTGGTGGAAGACGCTGAGAGCCTCCACGGCGAACAGCTGGCTTCTCTGGGCGCGCGTCCCCTCATGCGCAGCCTGCTGCTGGCGTGGGACGAGCGCTTTGCGCTGCTGACCGTGGTCATCGCGTCTTTTGGCCGTGCCATCTCCGAGGTGGGTGCGGTCATGCTGGTGGGTGGCAACATCGACGGCTTTACCCGCGTGATGACCACCGCGATTGCGCTGGAAACCAGCAAGGGTGATCTGCCGCTGGCCCTGGGCCTGGGCCTGGTGTTGTTGGGCGTGGTGCTCGTGCTGAACGCCATCACCGGCCTGTTGCGGCGCTGGCGGGAGTCCCAGGGCGGCGTGGGTGTGGCCATGCCGCAGATGGGAGTCAGCGGATGACGCAGCAGCTGGAAATCGCTAACGCTGGCGTGCGCTACGGCCGCTCCGCGGCTGCGGTGCAGGCACTGCGGGGTGTCAGCCTGCGCATACAGGCTGGCGAGCGCGTGGCCCTGGTGGGTGCTAACGGCTGCGGCAAGAGTACTTTGCTGCGGCTGATGCATGGGCTGATCGCGCCTAGCGAGGGCACGGTGCGGCACCAGGTGGGTGTGCAGCAGGCCATGCTGTTCCAGCGGCCCTATCTGATGCGCCTGTCGGTCCTGAACAATGTGGCGTTGGGCTTGTGGCTGCGTGGCACGCCGTGGGTCCAGGCGCGTGACAAGGCCTTGCACGCGTTGCAACGGGTCGGCATGGACGCGCTGGTCCAGCGCCCGGCACGCAAGCTGTCCGGCGGACAGCAGCAGCGTGTGGCATTGGCCCGCGCATGGGCCTTGTCACCCCAGGTGCTGCTGCTCGATGAGCCCACTGCCAGTCTCGACCCCCACGCCAAGCGCGAAGTCGAGGCGCTGATCGGCGATCTGGCCCGGCAGGGCTCTGGCATGACCGTGCTGTTTGCCAGCCACAACCTGGGCCAGGTCAAGCGCCTGGCCACCCGGGTGGTCTACCTGGAGCATGGCAGGGTGCTGGCAGACCTGCCGGTGCAGGATTTCTTCGGCGGCACCCTGCTGCAAACCGATTACCCCCAGGCCCATTTATTTGTCAAAGGAGAACTTGCATGAAGTGTTTGAAGCAATTCAGGGCTCTAGCCCCCGTCCAATATGCGCAGTCAGCTATTGTTTTTGTAGCAATAGGATTGGCTTCCGCGGCGACCATGGCGCAATCCATTGTGGTCGCGTCCACCACGTCCACCGAACAGTCCGGGCTGTTTGCCCACCTGTTGCCGGAATTCAAGAAGGCCAGTGGCATCGACGTCAAAGTCGTTGCCCTGGGCACCGGCCAGGCCATTGACATGGGCCGCCGCGGCGATGCCGATGTGCTGTTTGTGCACGACCAGGTCGCCGAGGAAAAGGTCGTTGCCGAAGGCTTTGCCGTCAAACGCCTGGAGGTGATGTACAACGACTTCGTGCTGATTGGCCCCAAGGCCGATCCGGCCAAAACCCAGGGCAAGGACATTGTGGAAGCACTCAAAAAGGTGGCCGGCACCAATAGCGCCTTTGTGTCGCGTGGCGACAAGAGCGGCACCCATGCTGCCGAACTGCGCTTCTGGAAAGTGGCGGGCCTGGATGACAAGACGGGCAGTGGCTACAAGTCCTGCGGCTGCGGCATGGGCCCCGCACTGAACATGGCTTCGGCCACCGGTGCCTATGTGCTGGCAGACCGTGGTACCTGGCTGAATTTCAAGAACCGGGGCGATCTTGTGGTGCTGGTCGAAGGCGACAAGCGCCTGTTCAACCAGTACGGCGTCATGCTGGTCAACCCCGCCAGACACCCGCAAACCAAGGCGGTGGAAGGCCAGAAGTTTGTGGACTGGGTGACCTCGCCCGCAGGGCAAAACGTGATCGCCAGCTACAAGATTGGTGGCGAACAGCTGTTCTTCCCTAACGCAGCGAAGTGAGCCGGCATGCGCACGACATGGCTTCCTCTCACCCTGGGTGCTTTGGTGATGTCAGCCTGCAGCAGCACGGGAACGGTTCCGGTGGCGCCCATGGCTACGTCTGAGCTCGCTGTGCAGGTCTATGCGGCGGGCAGCTTGCGTGGCGCACTGACGGCCATCGCCAAAGACTACGAGGTTCGCACGGGCCAGAAGGTCGTGCTCACTTTCGGTGCCTCCGGCCTGCTGCGCGAGCGCATTGAGGCGGGCGAGGGCGCGCAGGTGTTCGCCTCGGCCGATACCGACCACCCGCAGCGCCTGGCGCGCCGCGGTGGCTGGCAGGAGCCACAGGTCTTTGTGCGCAACTCCCTTTGTGCACTGACCAGTGACAAGCTCAACGCCACCCCGGTCACTGTACTGGGCACCATGCTCCTGCCCAATGTGCGTCTTGGAACGTCAACACCTAAATCTGATCCCTCTGGCGACTACACCTGGGCTCTGTTTGAAAAGGCTGATGGGGTGCAGTCCGGCACGTACTCTGCATTAAACGCCAAGGCGCAAAAGCTGGCTGGAGCGGCAAACTCGCCTACCTCGCCCGACAAGCGCAGCACCTACGCCTGGATCATGGACACCGACCAGGTGGACATGTTCATCACCTACTGCACCAACGCCGTAGCCGCGCAAGCCGAAGTGCCGCGTCTGAAAGTGGTGCAGTTTCCGCCAGCACTCTCGGTGGGCGCAGCCTATGGTTTGACGGTACGCCAGGGCGCACCCGCGGCAGCCAGCGCGTTTGCCGCTGCTCTGCTTGCGCCACCGGCGCAGGCTGTGTTCAGTCGCCTGGGTTTTGGGGCGCCCTGAAATGACTCACGGCTCTGAATACTGGTTCAGAGCTGGTCGAGCCCAAACAGCTTTTGCATCTTCGCGTCCAGCGTCCGGGTGGGAAGCAGCTTTTTGAGCAATGGCAAGCGGGTGCTTTGGGCGCCCGTGCGGCAGATGGGGCCGGCTTTGGGGTTAAGCAAATGGTCCACCACGGTGGCGGCGAACTGGTCAACCGGTGTCGCACCCTTTTGGGACAGCTTTGCCCGCCCTTGAATGAACCTGGCAATCGCTGCATAGGGAGAATTGGCCGGGAATTCAATCTGGTGCTCCGCGTTGTCACCGAATCTGGACTGGATGCCACCGGGCTGTACTGTCACCACGCGCACGCCCAGCGGGCCCAGCTCCATGCGCATGGCGTCGGACAGCGCATGCAGCGCCGCCTTGCTGGCGCAATACACGCCAGCAAAGGGCGTCGTGACCAGTCCCGAGATGCTGCCGATATGGGCGATGCACGCCTGTTGCGATGCGCGCAGCAGCGGCAGGAACGCGCGGGACAGCGCCACCGGCGCCACCACGTTGGTCTCGAACTGGCGGCGCAAAGTCTCCGGGTCGGTATCGATCACGGCGCCGAACTGCCCGTATCCAGCATTGTTGATGAGCATGTCCAGTCGACCTGCCTGCGCCTGAATCTGCGCCAGCGCCTGGGCGATGCTGTCCGCGCGTGTGACATCGAGTTCCACCGCGTGCAAGCCCATCGCCGTCAGGGCTTGCAGCGCAGCCGGCTGGCGTGCGGTGGCGAAGACGGTGTGCCCGCGCTTCTTGAATTCGAGTGCCAGTGCCTGCCCGATGCCGCTGGAGCAGCCGGTGATGAGAATGGTGTGCGAGGTGGTCATAAGGGCCTGAATTTTTTCAGACCCATTATGACCAGGGCACAGGCTCAGTGCCCGTGGTCCATCGGCATGGTATTGCCCATGTCCGGTGCATAGCCAAACAGGGTAGGGTCCAGCATGCCGGCGATCATGGCAATGTGCCCAAACACCAGGAACAGGGCCACACACACCGCGTGCACTTTGATCTTCTCCTGCGCACTGGCGCTGCGGTTGACAAAACCCAACTCCTGCAGGGCGATGTAGATCAGAGGCAAGCCACCGACCAGGTAGCTACCTACGGCAACGACGTCGATGGCCGAGCGCCATTCGCCAGCGCGTGTGATCGGGAGCACTGCCGTCACCAGCAGGTAGCCGATCACGCCGCTGAAATACAGCCCCACCGCAATGCCTGCAAAGCGGTTGACCTGGTGGACCGTGCCGCTCCAGTTGCGGGTGTACAGCAGGTACAGCTCCGTGATAGCCAGGGTCTCGGCCAGCACCACGGGGATGGCCATAAAAATCAGTAAGTTCCAGGGCTGGTTGACGGCCAGCAATTCCATGTAATGCGTCATGTTCATAGTGCTCTCCAGAATGTCAAAAACGCTGACCCAACAAGGTCAGAGAAACAATTCAGACAGGGAGAGTGAACCTGGGCGGTTTGTACACCCGCTCGCGGCGCATGCCGGTTTCAAGAGACAGTGCAAAGGGATGAAGCAGGCCATTGCCCTCCACCGCATGCCGTGTTGCGCCCAGTGTGGGAAAGAAGAACGCACCGTGGCAGCAGGTGTGCACATCCGATTTGCACGGCGATTCCTGCGATGCCAGTGCCGGAGCCGTGTGTTCATGGCAAGGGGCCTGTGACCACGCAGGCTGCGCTTGCGCGCTGCCGGGCAGCATATCCGTCTGGGAAATGGCAGCCGCATACACCCAGCCGCCGATCAGGCAGAGGCAGAGGAAGGTGAAGAGTTTGCGCATCCAGTTGGTTCCAAACACGCTCAATGTGCGTCAAGTGGAACCAGCAAGCCTTGACGTAAAGCAAGAAATCCGTGAAACGCCGAGCGCAAACGCCAGGCAGTGTTGACGCAGCCGGCCACCAGTCCTTTGCTCCCCGCGATAGAAAGTGCATCTGATGCCGTCACTTTGCGCGTGAGATGGTTATCAATGGCCAAAGCCAGAGGGCCCATGTATCGCCGTTAACACCGACTCCAGGTCCAGAAACAGCGGCCCCAACAACCCGCCAAACGCAATCGCCCCTATCAGCCAGGGCCACTCGCGTCCCGGCATTTCCGTCGACTTCTACCCGTGGCCCCTTGCTAACCGGGTCAGTGTCAAACCCAAGCCACTGCCGACAGATGCAACCGACTCATGTCGCCGTCTTTCTGCACATGCAATAGATGAACTGCTGGTCGGTTCCGAAAGGCGTGTGGTGCAACTCTTCCTCATGGGTCAACAAGGTAAACGCCTCGCCAAATTCAGAGTGCAGCTCTTCCGGTGCGTAGCGCACGACCGGTAGCCCACTGCACTGTGCCGGGCCGTGGGTGCCGAAGGTGGCCATGATGACGTGTCCACCGGGTTTCAGTGCGTGCAGCACCTGCTTCACATACGCCCTGCGGTCTTCGTCCGTGGTCAGGAAGTGAAACACGGCACGGTCGTGCCAGATGTCACAGCTATGAGGTTCAAACACCGCACGGGTGATGTCCGTTTCCATCCAGTGTACGTGCTCGCCTTTGGTGCCCAGACGGCGCTTGCTCTCGTCCATTGCTGCTCCAGACAAATCCAGCACCGTAATGGCACGGTAGCCGTCGTCCAGCAGATCATCGACCAGCGTGGATGCACCGCCGCCCACATCGATGATGGAAGCTTCGCGCCCCAGACCCGTATCGTGAATCATGCGCACCGACGTTTCGGCGTGCGCCTGAAACCAGCTCACGTTGTCCGGTGCTTTGGTGGTGTACACCTTTTCCCAATGCGCTTTGCTTTGCATCGTTATTTCCTTTTTTTCATTTAACCCAGATGGGTGTGGCGTTCTGGCTTGGCTTCGGTTGCCATGGCAGCCAGGCCCTGCAAAATGCCGCAGGCATCCACCGCCCGCTCGGTCTGGCAGCGTTGGCGCAATAGGGCCAGTTGCTCCTTCAAGTGCACCAGCTCACGGATGCGCTCATCCACATGGGCCATGTGCTGGTCAAATACGGCGTTGATGGCACCACAGCCTTCGGCGGGCTGGTCGGCCAGACCCAACAAGATGTGAATTTCACCGTGGCTCATGTCCAGTGCGCGGCAGTTGCGGATGAAACGCAAGCGCTCCAGATGGGTCGGACCATAGACCCGGAAGTTGCCTGCTGTACGGGTAGTCTCGGGTAGTAGACCTTCCTTCTCGTAGTAGCGCACGGTTTCCACGGTGGTCTGGGCGACCTGGGCCAATTCACCGATTTTCATGGCGGGTTCCAAATAGTTCTTGACTCTATAGTAGCTTCAGGTTGCGTAATAGGGCCAGTTTCCAGGTAAAGACCCTTATGACAGCACCCGAGCACCACGACCACGCCCCTACCCACGACCCTGGCCCGAATGCCTGTTGCGGTGGATGCACCACCGGCGTGGCCATGCCGGCACCCCTGGCGCGCTCCAAGGAAGTGGTAGCGGGTTCGGGCGTGCAGACGCCTATCCGTATCCTGCAGATGGATTGCCCTACGGAAGAAGCGCTGTTGCGCACAAAGCTCGGTGGCATGGCGGGTGTGGCCGGCATGGAGTTCAACCTCATGCAGAGGGTGCTCACCGTCACCCATGAACCCCAGGCGCTGGAGCCGGTTCTCGCGGCTGTGCGCTCCCTGGGTTTTACACCTGAAATTGCGGGTGATGCGCAAGCTGAACCGGCACCGGAACCGGTCCGGCCCTGGTGGCCGCTGGCCATTGCGGGTCTTGCAGCCATCGGCTCCGAGGCATCCCACTGGCTGGGTTTCCCGGATGCCCTGGCCGCCGCGCTGGCGCTGATAGCCGTGCTGGCCTGCGGCATCAGCACCTACAAGAAGGGCTGGATGGCCGTCCGCAATGGCAACCTGAATATCAACGCCCTGATGAGCATTGCCGTCACCGGTGCTCTGGTACTGGGGCAATGGCCGGAAGCGGCGATGGTGATGGTGCTGTTTACTGTGGCCGAGTGGATTGAAGCCAGGTCACTGGACCGTGCACGCAATGCCATTCGCAGCCTGATGCAGCTCACACCCGAGACGGCCACCGTCCTGCAAAGCGACGGTACGTGGCAGGAGGTGGCTGCAAAGTCTGTCGCGGTGGGCGCCACAGTGCGCATCAAACCGGGCGAACGCATTGCCCTGGATGGCACCCTTGTCAGCGGCAGCTCCAGCGTGAACCAGGCCCCCATTACCGGTGAGAGCCTGCCGGTGGACAAGCAGGCGGGCGACCCGGTGTTTGCCGGGACCATCAACACCTCCGGTTCCTTTGAATACACGGTGACTGCGGGGGCTGGCAACAGCACGCTGGCACGCATCATCCATGCGGTAGAGGAAGCGCAGGGCGCGAAGGCCCCGACGCAACGGTTTGTGGACCAGTTCGCCAGGGTCTACACGCCGGTCGTATTTGCGATTGCGGTGGTGGTTGCCTTGGTCCCGCCTTTGCTGGTGGGCGGCGACTGGATCGGCTGGATCTACAAAGCCCTGGTGATGCTGGTCATCGCCTGCCCTTGCGCACTGGTCATATCGACGCCGGTCACCATCGTCAGCGGCCTGGCGGCCGCAGCGCGCCGCGGCATTCTGATCAAGGGTGGTATCTATCTGGAGGAAGGACGCAAACTGCGCTGGGTCGCCCTGGACAAGACGGGCACCATCACCCAGGGCAAGCCTTCGCAGACCGACTTTTCTGCGCTGAATGGCTGGTCACCCGCAGAGGTCCGCAGCCTGGCTGCGAGCCTGGCCGATCGTTCGGATCACCCGGTGTCTCTGGCGGTGGCGCAGGCGGCCCAACGGGATGGCATTTCACTGCAGACGGTCACGCAGTTTGAAGCCCTGGCAGGCCTGGGCACCAAGGGCCTGATCCAGGGCAAGACCTATTACCTTGGAAACCACCGCCTCATCCACGCGCAGGGGCGATGTTCCGATGCCTTGGAATTGCAGCTGTCTGCGCTGGAAGAACAGGGCAAGACCGTCATCTTGCTGACCGATGACCACAGTGTCCATGGAATCTTTGCGGTCGCGGACACGGTCAAGGAAGGAAGCCGCCAGGCCATTGCGGAGTTGCATGCCCTGGGCGTCCAAACCGTGATGTTGACCGGAGACAACGCGCACACCGCACGCGCCATTGCCGCCCAGGTGGGTGTGGACGATGCGCGTGGCGACCTGTTGCCAGAAGACAAGTTGAAAGTCATCGAAAGCCTGCTGGAAAACGGCACCGGGGTCGGCATGGTCGGCGATGGTATCAACGATGCACCGGCATTGGCCCGGGCTGACATCGGCTTTGCCATGGGTGCTGCGGGTACCGGCACCGCTATCGAAACCGCGGATGTGGCGCTGATGGATGACGACTTGCGCAAGCTGCCGCGATTTGTGCGCTTGTCGCGTGACACCCATACTTTGCTGGTTCAGAACATCGTGATAGCCCTGGGTATCAAGGCTGTCTTCCTGGTACTGACGCTGGCTGGAATGGGCACCATGTGGATGGCGGTGTTTGCAGACATGGGTGCCAGCCTGCTGGTGGTGGGCAATGGCTTGCGATTGCTGCGCAAGTAGCATACAAGCTATATTTTTGATAGCTACCTGCGCAATCAGTACGGGGGCTAGAGCCCGTTTTTATTCAAATCTTCCAGCTCTTGCGGTGTAAACACCCGTGACCGGGTGTGGAACGCCTTGCCCTCCGGCCCTTCGAGCGAGAAGGTTCCGCCATGCCCTTCGATGACGTCGATGATGAGCTGCGTGTGCTTCCAGGTCGCGTACTGGGCCTTGCCGATGTAGAACGGGCAGCCGCCGATGTCACCCAGGAACACATCGCCCGCGCCCATGGTGATCTCGCCGGGCAGAAAGCAGTTGGCGGCGCTGTTGTCACAGCAGCCGCCACTCTGGTGGAACATCAGCTCCGGGCCGTGTTGGGCCTGGAGCTGTGCCACCAGTTCCAAAGCCGCTGGCGTAGCAACGACTCTGGCCACCATCAGAAGAAGCCCAGCTTGTTTTCGCTGTAGCTCACCAAGAGGTTCTTGGTCTGCTGGTAGTGGTCCAGCATCATCTTGTGGGTTTCGCGGCCAATGCCGGATTCCTTGTAGCCACCGAACGCTGCGTGGGCCGGGTAGGCGTGGTAGCAGTTGGTCCACACGCGCCCCGCCTTGATGGCGCGGCCCATGCGGTAGGCCACGTTGCCGTTGCGGCTCCACACGCCGGCGCCCAGGCCGTACAGCGTGTCGTTGGCGATTTCCAGGGCTTCGGCCTCGTCCTTGAAGGTGGTCACGGCCAGTACCGGCCCGAAGATTTCTTCCTGGAAGATGCGCATCTTGTTGTGGCCCTTGAACAGCGTGGGCTGCACGTAGTAGCCGCCTTCCAGGTCGCCGCCCAGGTGGGCCTGTCCGCCGCCGGCCAGCACTTGCGCGCCTTCCTGCTTGCCCAGGTCCAGGTAGGACAGGATCTTGGTGAGTTGCTCTTTGGACGCCTGTGCGCCCATCATGCTGTCGGTGTCCAGCGGATTCATGTGCTGGATCGCGGCCACGCGCTTGAGCACACGTTCCATGAACTTGTCGTAGATGGATTCCTGAATCAGCGCACGGCTGGGGCAGGTGCAGACCTCGCCCTGGTTGAACGCGAACAGCACCAGGCCTTCAATGGCCTTGTCCAGGAACGCGTCGTCCTTGTCCATGATGTCGGCAAAGAAGATGTTGGGGCTTTTGCCACCGAGTTCCAGCGTGGCGGGAATCAGGTTGTTGGCGGCGGCCTGGGCAATCACGCGGCCGGTGCTGGTGGAGCCGGTGAAAGCAATCTTGGCAATGCGCTTGGATGTTGCCAAAGGCATGCCGGCTTCGCGGCCATAGCCGTTCACGATGTTGAGCACGCCTGCGGGCAGCAGGTCGGCAATCAGCTCGGCCAGGATCAGGATGGAGATGGGGGTGGACTCTGCGGGCTTGAGCACTACGCAGTTGCCGGCACCAATGGCAGGCGCCAGTTTCCAGGCGGCCATCAGGATCGGGAAGTTCCAGGGAATGATCTGGCCCACGACACCCAGCGGTTCCTGGATGTGGTAGGCCATGGTGTTCTCGTCGATCTCGCTGATGCCACCTTCCTGCGCGCGCAGGCAACCGGCAAAGTAGCGGAAGTGGTCCACGGTGAGCGGGATGTCGGCGTTCAGCGTTTCGCGAATCGCCTTGCCGTTGTCCACGGTCTCAGCGTAGGCCAGCAGTTCCAGATTGGCTTCAATGCGGTCGGCAATCTTCAGCAGGATGTTGCTGCGGGTGGCTGCGTCGGTCTTGCCCCAGGCGTCGGCCGCAGCATGGGCTGCGTCCAGCGCCAGTTCAACGTCTTCCGCCGTGGAGCGGGCGGCCTGGGTGTAGACCTTGCCGCTCACAGGGGTGATGACGTCAAAGTACTGGCCTTTGACCGGGGCAACCCATTTACCGCCAATGAAGTTGTTGTACTGGGCCTTGTAGGCAATCTTGGCGCCTGCTGCGCCGGGTGCTGCGTAAATCATCGTGTCTCCAGAAATTAGAAATTGGATAAGCCATTCCCTTGCGGGTGCTGTTCCATCCTCAAGTCCTGTGCCAGTTGTTGCGGCGCTGGCGGAGCATTGATTTCAAAAGATTTTTTTTGTCGGGGTGCGGAGGAGTTCCGGGTAAACCCGCAGGTGCGAACTGCGACAGGTGTCACAAAAAGTGACACCTGTCGCCTGCTGTCCACAGGGTCATTTTTGCGTTGGGCGCTTGTCAGCCAGACTGGCTACCATCGCGGTTCACAAGGACATGACACGGGCCCCGAGCCTGTGCAGGAGACACTGTGCAACACACCACCCACGACGCCGTACTACGCCAGGCCCGGCTGCGTCTGACCGAATATGGCGACTGTTCTTCCAGCGGCCTGGACGAGCGGCTGGCGCGGTCCTGGCGGCGCAGTCTGGCTGCCGGCCTGATGCCACGCGAAAGCCGGCAGGAGGCGGTGCACGCGGACAGCCTGGCGTTGCGCCAAGCGCTGGCCTGCAACCACGACCTGCTGGCCCATTCGCAGCCGGTGATGGAGTTTCTGTTTGAGCAGGTGCGCCACAGCGAGAGCATGGTGATTCTGGCGGACAAGGCCGGTACGCTGGTGCACACGCTGGGCCATGCCACATTTCTGGATAAAGCCCAGCAGGTAGCCCTGACCCGTGGCGCTTCCTGGCTGGAGCAACACCGCGGCACCAACGCCATTGGCACGGCACTGGCCGAAGTCAGTGGGATCGAAATCCATGGCGGCGAACATTTCTTCGAGCGCAATGCGTTCCTGACCTGCACTGCTGCGCCCATCGTCTCGGGCCGGGGTGAGCTTCTGGGTATTCTGGATATCTCGGGCGACCAGCGCCATGGCCACCCGCACACGCTGGGCCTGGTCAGCATGGCGGCCCGCATGATCGAGAACCGGCTGCTGACCGCATCCACCCGGCGCCAGACACGCCTGCACCTGCATGCCAGCCCCGAGGGCATTGGCTCGGTGGCCGAAGGCATTGTGGTGCTGTCGGACGACGGCTGGATCGTCGGCGCCAACAGCCACGCCATGGCGATGCTGGGGCTGTGTACGCAAGACCTGAGCGCACGCCAGCTCTCCGATGTGATCGCAGCGCCCTACGGCCAGCTGCTGGCCCGCAACCACCGCCGCCCGGGCCAGCCGATGCCGTTGCATCTGCACGGTGGTGCGCTGGTGTATGGCGTGCTGCAAACGCCCCAGACGGTGGAGCTGCGTTCCACTGCGACTGAAGTCGGTGCAGCGCCTGCCGATGCTTTCAGTCGCCTCGACAGTGGCGACACCCGCTGGCGCAGCGCTGCCGACAAGGTGCGCCGCGTGCTGAACAAGCCGATCCCGGTACTGATCCAGGGCGAGTCGGGCGTGGGCAAGGAGTTGTTTGCGCGCGCGTCCCACGACAGCGGGCCACGCCGCAGCGGTCCTTTTGTGGCGATCAACTGCGCCGCAATTCCTGAGAACCTCATTGAAGCCGAGCTGTTCGGCTACGCCCCGGGCGCCTTCACGGGTGCACGGCGCGAGGGCAGTCCCGGGCGCCTGCGCGAAGCCCATGGTGGCACGCTGTTTCTGGACGAGATTGGCGACATGCCGCTGGCCATGCAGGCCCGCCTGCTGCGCGTGCTGCAGGAGCGCCAGGTCACGCCACTGGGGGGCGGCAAGCCGGTGGAGGTGGACTTCGCGCTGGTGTGCGCCAGCCACCGCACCTTGCGGGAGGAGGCCTCGGCCGGGCGCTTCCGCAGCGACCTGTACTACCGCATCAATGGCCTCACCGTGGTGCTGCCTGCCCTGCGCGAACGCGAAGACTTTGCAGCGCTCACCCAGCGCATGCTGGCCGACCTGAACCCCGGACGCGAGGTGCGGGTCGAGCCCGCACTGCTGGAGCGGTTGCAGCGCTATCCCTGGCCCGGCAACGTGCGCCAGTACGCCAATGTGCTGCGCACCGCCAGCGCCATGCTGGATGAAGGCGAGGACAGCATTGGCTGGTCCCATTTGCCTGACGATGTGTTGCAGGACCTGGAGCCGGCCGCGGTGGCACCACCCACCCGGGTGCAACGGCCGGTGGCTGTGGCTGCGGGCGGGGATACGCTGGATGCGCTCTCGCGGGCCGCCATCCGCCAGGCGATTGACCGCGCCGCGGGCAATATGTCGCAGGCTGCCCGCAGCCTGGGCATCAGCCGCCAGACGCTGTACCGCAAGCTCAATGGTTGACTAACGCACCATCGCCACGCCCTTGATCTGGGCGTAGACGGCCTGGCCCGGTGTGATGCCCAGCCGCCGTGCCGAGAGCTGGCTGATGCGCGATAGCAGGCGCGACCCCGGGGTCCCATGGCCTATCTGCAGTGCCACCAGCACCTGGCCGGGGCCATCGTCGGTGATCTCCACCACGGTGGCGGGCAGGATGTTGAGCACACTGGTCTGCTCGGGTTGTTGCAGGGACAGGCTCACATCGCGGGCCTGAATGCGCACGCGTACCCGCGTGTCGGCGGGCAAGGGCACGGCGCGGGTCTGCGGCAGCAGCAGGCGCCCGCCGTCAAACTCCAGAATGCACATGACTTCGGTGGGGTCAAGGCCGCACACGCGTGCTTCGATCAGCGCCGCCGCCGCATCCCCTTGCAGCAGGGGCAGATCCAGCCGCGTCATCAGGTCCATGACCGGCCCGCTGGCGCGCACCGTGCCCGCATCCAGCAGCACCAGATGGTCGGCCAGACGGGCCATCTCGTCGGGGGAGTGCGTGACATACACGACGGGAATGTCCAGCTGGTCGTGCAGCTGCTCCAGCCAGGGCAGTATTTCGGACTTGCGCTGCGCGTCCAGTGCGGCCAGCGGTTCGTCCAGCAACAGTACGCGCGGGCTGCTGGCCAGTGCGCGCGCGATGGCCACGCGCTGGCGTTCGCCACCCGAGAGTTCATGCGGCATGCGCTGCAGCAGATGGCCAATGCCCAGTAACTCCAGGCCCTGGTCCCAGCGGTGCCGGCGCTGCGCTGCGGGTGTGCGCTGGAAGCCAAACTGCAGGTTGGCCTGCACATTCAGGTGGGCAAACAGGCTGGCTTCCTGAAACACATAGCCCAGCGCGCGCTGGTGCACCGGGCGAAACACGCCGCGCGTGCTGTCCTGCCAGACTTCGCCATCCACGCAGACGCGGCCAGTGGCTTCGCGCTCCAGCCCGGCGAGCACGCGCAGGCAGGTGGTCTTGCCCGAGCCCGAGGGGCCGAACAGCACGGTCACGCCCTGGGGCGGCAGCTGCAGATGGACGTCCAGCGCAAAGCCCGTGCGTTGCAGTCGGGCCTGTACCTCCAGCGGCTGTGCGGTATGTGTGTTCACTGGATGGCCTGTGCGCGCCGGGAGGTGCGCTGGTTGTAGAGGTTCAGTGCCATCAGCACGACGAACGCAAAGCCCAGCATGACGGCCGCCAGGCGGTGCGCATCGCCGTACTCCATGGCCTCCACGTGGTCGTAAATCTGGACCGACACCACGCGTGTCACGCCCGGAATATTGCCGCCCACCATCAGTACCACGCCAAACTCCCCCACCGTATGGGCAAAGCTCATGATCGCGCCGGTAATGAGACCGGGTTTGCACAGGGGCAGCACCACATTGAAAAACGTGTCGAGTGGCGACGCCCGCAGGCTGGCGGCGACCTCCAGCGGGCGCGAGCCCATGGCCTCCATGGCGTTGTGCACCGGCTGCACCATGAATGGCAGCGAGTAAAAGACCGATGCCACGACCAGACCGGGGAACGTGAACACCAGCGGCTCCAGCCCCCACGCCGCGGTCCACTGCCCCACCGGTCCATGGGGGCCCATGGCCACCAGCAGATAGAACCCCAGCACCGATGGCGGCAGCACGATTGGCAAGGCGACCAGCGCGCTCACCGGAGTTTTCAGCCAGGACCGTGTGCGCGCCAGCCACCAGGCGATGGGCGTGCCCACGAGTGCGAGGATGGCGGTGGTGAGCGTGGCGACCTGGAGCGTGAGCCAGATGGCCTGCAGGTCGGATGCGGTCAGGAACATGGGAACGCGCAGATCAGATGTCGTAGCCGTAAGAACGGATCAGATCTTGGATGTTGGGGCTTTTCAGCAGTGTGACGAGTGCCTGCGCGGCCTCATTGCCTGCGGCGCGTTGCAGCACCACGGCGTCTTGCCGGATCGGGCTGTACAGCGCTTTGGGCACGATCCACAGGGAGCCGCTTTTGAGCTTGCCGCCCGCGAGCACCTGCGAAAGGGCGACAAAGCCCACCTCGGCGTTGCCTGTGTAGACGAAGCTGAATGCCTGCCCGATGCTCTCGCCCTGCACCAGCTTGGGTGCAAGCGAGGCGGTCAGACCCAGGCGGTCCATGGCTTCAACTGCGGCGGCACCGTAGGGTGCCACCTTGGGCGAGGCGTAGGCCACTTTGCGCAGGCCCGCACTTTTGAGTACCTCGCCTTTGGCGTCCACTTTGCGGGCATCGGCCGACCACAGCACCAGTTTGCCGGTGGCGTAAGTAAAGCGGCTGCCGGGCAGGGCATGGCCTTCTTTTTCCAGTGCTTCGGGGGTTTTGGTGTCAGCGGCCAGCAGTACGTCAAACGGTGCGCCGTTTTTGATCTGTGCGTAGAGCTTTCCGGTGGCGCCCACAGTCACCTGTACCTGGTGGCCCGTGGTCTTTTCCAGCACGGCCGCGATGGCCTTGATGGGCTCAGCGAAGTTGGCCGCCACCGCCACCTGCACTTGTCCGGCAAAGCTGGGCAATGCCACCAGCAGGCTGATCAGCACGCCACTTCTTTGCAACAATCGTTTTGTCGTCGATACCATGGCGTCTAGCTTAATCGCAATGGCTGCAGTAACACCACCAGCGCGCCGGCACCGCCCTGCGCGGGCTGTGCCTGGACAAAAGCCAGTACCTCGGACTTCTGGACCAGCCAGCGGTGCACCTTGTCCTTGAGCACCGGCGTTTTGCCGGGTGAGCCCAATCCTTTGCCCGTGACCACGCGCACGCAGCGTATGCCCTGTTTGTGCGCGTCGCGGATGAAGGTGGAAAGGGCCTCTCTGGCTTCTTCGGTGCGCAGCCCGTGCAGGTCCACCTGGCGCTGGATCGACCAGTTGCCACGGCGCAGCTTTTGTGTGACATCGGGGCCTATCCCCGGGCGGCGAAAGCTCAGGCGCTCGTCGGTGTCAAGCAGACTGCTGACATCGACTTCGTCGCTGATGGCTTCCTGCAAGGCGGCGGCTTCGTCGGCCTGCTTCTGCTTTGGGATCGGGGCCGGCGGTGTGGGCAGCAGATGGGCGCGGCGCTTGTCGGGCAGCACGTTGACGGCGCCGACTGCCGCCTGAAACAGGTTGCGCTGCGCGGCCTGGCGCTTGGCCTCCAGCGCCCGCTGGGCAGCTTCGGCCGCTTCGCGCTGGGCCTGTGCCTCGATCTGCTTTTTGACCAGCTTGAGGTCAGCCAGGGACGTGACTTTCATACCAGCCCTTTCTCGGCCATGGACAGGGCCAGTCCGGGTGCCACGATGATGTGGTCGAGCACACGCACGTCCACCAGCGCCAGTGCCGCTTTGAGGGTCTGGGTGAGGGCTTCGTCGGCGCGGCTGGGCTGCACCGTGCCACTGGGGTGGTTGTGGGCCAGCACCACGGCCGCCGCCTGGTGGTGCAGAGCGCGAATCACGACCTCACGCGGGTAGACCGACGTTTGGGTCAGCGTGCCACGGAACAGCTCTTCCAGCGCCAGCAGCTTGTTCTGCGCGTCCAGAAACAGCACGGCAAACACCTCATGCCCACGCGAAGCCAGGTGCAGCTGCAGGTAATGCTTCACCGCGCCAGGATCGGCCAATACCGTGCGCTCGGTCAGTTGCTGGGCCATGGCGCGGCGGGCGAGTTCGAGCACGGCCACGATTTCGGCGCGCTTGGCCGGCCCCAGGCCCTTGACGTGCTTGAGGTCGTCTGCCGTGGCGTTGAGAAGGCCTGCTATGCCTCCAAACCCCGTCTGGCCCCCGTCCGTTGTTCCTTTAGTGCTATGGTTTTTGAGTTGCAGAAGCTCCTGTGCCATCTGCAGCACGCCCTTGCCCTGGATGCCGGTGCGCAACAGCAGCGCCAGCAGCTCGGCGTCACTCAGTGCGCCAGCGCCGCGCGCGAGCAACTTTTCGCGCGGACGGGCATCTGGAGGCAGGTCTTTGAGGGGCATGGCATTGTCCGTTCGCCCTGAGCGTATCGAAGGGTTTCGACTGGCGCAGCCTGAACGAAGTCACAGGTTTCTACAATAGAGGCCAGTTTATCGGGACTTTTATGACCTCAGTGCTTCCCCGCGTTCAGGCGGGTTCGTTTCTTACCCTGCATTACCGCCTGAGCGGCCCCGCGGGCGACATCATCAACACCTTCGATGGCAAGCCTGCCACGCTGAGTTTGGGTACGGGCGAACTCTCGCCGGCGGTGGAGCAATGCCTGATCGGCATGGAAGAGGGCGCGCGCAGCACGTTTGAGCTGCCTGCGGGCGCCGCCTTTGGTGAGCGCAACCCCGACATGCAGCAATGGCTGGCGCGCAAGGTGCTCAAGGACATGGGCGACCCCAACGAGACCTACAGCGTGGGCGACGTGGTGCAGTTCCCCACCCCGGACGGCCAGGGCCAGTTCGCCGGCGTAGTGCTGCAGTTGCGTGGCGAAACCCCGGCAGAGCAGGCAGTGCTGTTCGACTTCAACCACCCGCTGGCGGGCCAGCCGGTGACCTTTGAAGTGCAGCTGATCGGCGTGCTATGAGTGTCATGCCCAGCGAAATCATTCTGGCGGAACCACGGGGTTTTTGCGCAGGGGTGGACCGCGCCATCGAAATCGTGGACCGGGCACTGGCCAAGTTTGGCCGCCCCATCTATGTGCGGCACGAGATCGTGCACAACACCTATGTGGTCAATGACCTGAAGAATCGCGGCGCCATCTTCATCGAAGAGCTCGACGATGTGCCCGCAGGTGCGACTTTGGTGTTCTCGGCCCACGGCGTGAGCAAAGCCATCCAGCGGGAGGCAGAACGGCGCGGTTTCCAGATTTTCGACGCCACCTGCCCGCTGGTGACCAAGGTGCACGTGGAAGTCGCCAAGCTCCACAAGGAAGGTTATGAGTTCATCATGATCGGCCACAAGGGCCATCCCGAGGTGGAAGGCACCATGGGCCAGCTCGATAGCGGCATCCATCTGGTGGAAGACGTGGCCGATGTCGCCCGCATCCAGCCCGCGCAGACAACCAGGCTGGCCGTGGTGACCCAGACGACACTGAGCGTGGACGACGCGTCCGAGATTGCAGCCGCCGTCAAGGCCCGGTTCCCGCAGGTGCGTGAACCCAAGCAGCAGGACATCTGCTACGCCACCCAGAACCGCCAGGACGCGGTCAAGGTGATGAGCGGCCAGGTCGACATCGTGATCGTGGTCGGCAGCCCCACCAGCTCCAACAGCAACCGCTTGGCCGAACTGGCGCGCAAACTGGGCGTGACCAGCTACATGGTGGACAACGCCGATGAGCTGCAGAGCGCGTGGTTTGAAGGCCGCAGCCGCGTGGGCCTGACGGCTGGCGCCTCGGCGCCCGAAATTTTGGTGAAGGCGGTGATCGACCGCATCCGCGCGCTGGGCGCCGTGTCGGTGCGCAAGATGGATGGCATTGAGGAGACTGTGAAGTTTCCCCTGCCCAAGGGCCTGAAGCTGGACGTCTGACCCTCCTGATAGGTGCTATTAAATATATAGCTGCTTACGCAATAAAATCGGGGGCCAGAGCCCTATTTGACTTAAAAGTACGAGAACACCATGCTAGATATCACCCTGCTGCGCAAAGACCTGGATTCGGTTGTTGCCCGCCTGCAAACCCGCAAGAACCCTCAGGCATTTCTGGATGTGGCCGCCTTCACGGCCCTGGAAGCCGAGCGCAAGACCTTGCAGATGCGCACCGAAGAAATGCAGGCCAAGCGCAATACGGTGAGCAAACAGATCGGCATGCTCAAGGGCAAAGGCCAGCACGCCGAGGCGGACGCGGCCATGGCCGAAGTGGCGGGACTGAAAGCCGAGTTGGACGCCTCTGCCACGCGCCTGGATGCGATCCAGACCGAGATGCAAACCCTGCTGCTGGCCGTGCCCAATCTGCCGCACGAGAGCGTGCCGGTGGGCGCGGACGAGCATGGCAATGTGGTGGTGCGCAGCTGGGGTGTACCGAAGGCCTTTGACTTCCCGGTCAAAGACCATGTGGACCTGGGCGACCCGCTGGGGCTGGACTTCGAGATGGGCGTCAAGCTCACCGGTTCTCGCTTCACGGTCATGAAAGGGCAAATTGCCCGCATGCACCGTGCGCTCGCCCAGTTCATGCTGGACGTACAGACAACCGAGCACGGTTATACCGAGTGCTACACGCCCTACATCGTCAACGGTGACAGCCTGCGTGGCACCGGCCAGTTGCCCAAGTTCGAAGGCGATCTATTTGCCGCCAAAAAGGGTGGACAGGATGGCGAAGCGCAGCCCGACAACACCGCGCTCTACCTGATCCCCACCAGCGAAGTGCCGTTGACCAACTTTGTGCGTGACGTGGTCATGCCCGAGGCCGACCTGCCCATCAAACTCACCGCCCACACCCCGTGCTTCCGGTCCGAGGCCGGCAGCGCCGGGCGTGACACGCGCGGCCTGATCCGACAGCACCAGTTCGACAAGGTGGAAATGGTGCAGATCGTGCACCCCGAAAAGAGCTACGAAGCCCTGGAGCAAATGACCGGCCACGCCGAGGCCATCCTGCAAAAGTTGGGTCTGCCCTACCGCGTGATGAGCCTGTGCACTGGCGACATGGGCTTTGGTGCCAGCAAGACCTATGACCTGGAAGTGTGGCTGCCTGCGCAGAATACTTTCCGTGAAATTAGCTCGGTGTCCAACTGCGAAGCCTTCCAGGCCCGCCGCCTGCAGGCCCGCTACAAGAACGCCCAGGGCAAGAATGAACTGGTCCACACCCTCAACGGCTCGGGTCTGGCCGTAGGCCGCGCCCTGGTGGCGGTGCTGGAGAACTACCAGAATGCCGACGGCAGCGTGACCGTGCCGGAAGTGCTGCGCCCCTACATGGGCGGCGTGGCGGTTCTCAAGGCCTGAGCAAGAGGGCAGGCCGCACAGCCTGCTAGAATCGCGGCTTCGTTTCGACCGACACGATTCCAGGAGAGATGGCAGAGTGGTCGAATGTACCTGACTCGAAATCAGGCGTACCGCAAGGTACCGTGGGTTCGAATCCCACTCTCTCCGCCAGATAGAAGCCCCAAGTGAGGAATTCACTTGGGGCTTTTTAATTTCTTCCCGCCACACCACCGGACTGCTCTTGTGCAAATTTCAGAGCGGCGTCCAGCGCGTCCATGAACAGGTTGACCCGAATGGGCTTCGTGATGTAGTCGAAAAAGCCTGCAGCACGGCTTTTCTCAATATCGCTGGGAACTGCGTTGGCGCTCAAGGCAATGATCGGTATGGACGCGGTGGACGGATCTGCGCGGAGTATCTGCATGGCCTCCAGGCCACTGATGTCGGGCAAGTTGATGTCCATCAGAATTACGGCCGGCAGATGGATGCGCGCGAACTCAATGCCGTCCAGGCCATTCATGGCACTGAGCATGTGCAGGTCTGGCCGACGCTTGAGGATTTGCTCAACAAGCTCCAGATTGGCCGGGTTGTCCTCTACATACAGCACGGTGCGCTGCTGCAAGCCATCTGCAGCCACCACTTCGGCAGCGGGCGCATGCTCTGGCTCCATTGCGGTGTACTGCGGTGCAGTGGTTAACCCCATTTCGAACCAGAATACGCTGCCCAAGCCCACGGCGCTCTCCACACCAATGGTTCCCCCCATGAGCTCGACCAGCTTTTTGGTTACAACCAGGCCAATCCCTGTGCCTTCCACCTCGCTGGACTCCTTGCCCAGCCGGTTGAAAGACTGGAAGAGTTGTCCAATCTGTCCGGGTGACAGACCGGCACCGGTGTCCCGGACGCTGATGCGGATGGAATTCGGTGCGATCAGTGCGTATTCCACCGACACCATGCCGTTGGGTCTGTTGTACTTGATGGCGTTGAACAGCAAGTTGATCAGCACCTGCTGGACCCGTGTCCTGTCACCCTGGACGAAGTATGGAAGATCGAAATGCGGGAAACGCATGCCAATGCCACGTTTCTGCGACTGGGGTTCGATCATGGTTTGGCAGGCGTTCATGACCTCGACCAGGGACACGGGTTCCAGCGACAGCGTGGCCTTGCCGGACTCGATCAATGCGAGATCCAGGATTTCGTTGATCAGCTCCAGCAAATACCATCCGGCTTTCAGAATCTGCTCCAGATTGCGTTGCTGGAGCGGTGTGGGGGCAGGCAGGCCGGAGTCCATGACCTGGGCGAAGCCCAGGATGGCATTCAGCGGGGTACGCAGTTCATGGCTCATGCTGGCAAGAAAGTCGCTCTTGGCGCGGTTGGCTTTTTCCGCGACGAATTTGGCGATCTCCAACTCTTCGTTCTGGTGGCGCAACACCTGGGCAAGCCGTTCCCGTTCGGCCTCCACCTGCTTGCGCGCGGTGTTGTCGGTGCCAATCAGCAGGTAACCAATGATGTTGTCCTGCTCGTCACGGAGCGCCGTGACGGAGACAACCGCAGGAAAGCGGCTGCCGTCTTTGCGGATGTAGGTGAGCTCGTAAATGTCCTCGATGCCGCGCGAGGCCTTGAACACCAGGGCCTCAAAGCCGGGCGCAATGGGCGTATCCAGCTCCACACTCAAGGCCTTGGCCCGGGCAATCACTTCCTGCGGGTCCGAAATGTCGGCGGGCGTGAACTTGTTCGTCACATCGAGCGCGGCATAGCCCAGCATGCGCTCTGCGCCGACGTTGAAAATCTGGATGATGCCTTTGGCATCTGTTGCAATGCTGGAGAAGTTGGCGCTATTGAAAATCGCACTTTGCAGGGCACTGGCAATACGCGCAACGCTGTGCACGGATTCGTGCTCGTGGGGGTCAGTGAACATGGGGGTACCTCGGTCGTTCGCCAGGCGACAAACAGGGAGGCATCAGTTGAATCATGGGCAGCTTACAAAAAGCGGTTGTCGAAAGTCGCGCAACCAGAGGGCACACTAGGTCATTGGGTGATGAATCTCTGTGCGCTACCGAACATAGGCAGCAACCGCGCGGGGCTGAGCAGCTGTTCCGTGACGCCCTGTGCGCGGATGTGTTCGGGAATGGGCTGGCCCCGTGCCAGTGCAGCGCAGGCTTCGCCCATGGCCACGCAGGTCTGGATGCCATAGCCGCCTTGCGCTGCCACCCAGAAGAAACCAGATGCCAGCGGATCAAATCCACCCACCAGACCACCATCGTCCACAAACGAGCGCAGCCCGGCCCAGGTGCGTGTGGGGCGGCGGATTTCCAGCGAGGTCATCTCCGAAATGCGGTGGATGCCCATGGCCACATCCAGCTCTTCGGGCTGGATGTCCTGCGGCTCCACCGGGTCTGCGTTGGCGGGGGAGCCCAGCAGCATGCCGGCGTCCGGTTTGAAATAGCAGTCTTCCGCCACGCTGATAACCATCGGCCAGTGGTCGATCTGGGCACCCTGCGGTGGCTGGAAAATGAAAGCCGAGCGGCGGTGCGGCACCAGACCAATGCGCTGTGCGCCGGCCATCCGGCCTACCACCTCGGCCCAGGCGCCTGCGGCATTGATCACCACTGGGGCTGTCCAGGATTGGCCACTTGCGGTAACGGTCCATGCATCGCCGTGGCGCTCCAGTGCGGTCACTTCGGCATTGCAGACAATCTGGCCACCGGTACGGCGAAGGCCTTTGAGGAAACCGGAATGAATAGCGTCCACATCCATATCAAACGCATCGGGCTCGTAGACCGCAGCCGCGACCTGATCCGGGCGCAGCACCGGCACCATGGCGCAGGCTTCCTGTCCGCAGATCAGTCGGGCGTGGGGATCCAGTGCATGCAGCATGGCCCAGTGCGCCTGCAGTGCGTCCAGTTGCTCTGAAGTCGCCACCATCAGGGCCCCGCGGGGCTTGAGCAGTGGGTAGTCCGCAAATCCTTCAGGCGGATGGGACAGAAACGCCAGGCTGGCGCGGGTCAGGCCGCGCACCTGTTCCGATCCGTAACTGGCCATGTACAGGGCGGCGGAGCGGCCTGTGGAGTGGTAGCCTGGCTGCGATTCGCGCTCCAGAATGACGACACGGCCGTGCGGCGCGAGCCAGTAGCCGATGGATGCACCGGCAATGCCGGCGCCGATGATGAGGAAGTCGGCTTTGTGGATGTTTGTGCTCCGGTTTGGTGATTCCCGTTGGACTTTACCAAGCCCGGCGCAAGGCTGCTATGAAATCGGGTCGAAGTCGTTGCCTACGATGGGTGTGCGCTGCACCGCCTGCTTGGCCAGCAGGGCGAGCAGCATGGCCGTCGCAGTCGAGCCGGCCAGGACGGGTGAAGAAGTCAGGATCTGGGAGAGGCCATCGACTACCTGAACGCTGACCTGCTGCACATGGCTGACCAGGGCGGCCACGTCACGCGTGCCAATGCGCTGCGCATCTTCCGGGTTCACCTGCAGAACCGGAGAGCCACTGCCCAGCGCGATGTTGGCAAACACGCCGTTGGCTACCGCCACCAGCGACAGCAGGCTCAGGGGTTTCAACAGGTGTTCAATCAGGCGACCACGCACTACCGGTGGGGCTTCTTCGTACACCTTGGCAACCAGTTCGGGCACCAGGTCCAGTTGCGCCTGTGCCGACGCCGGCGCCTGAGGGCCGGTTTCGGGAGGCGTAGGGTGGTGATCAGGGTTCATGGTCACGATAGTGACATCGAAATGTGACCTGGCAATGAACATGAAGTAAAAGAATGTAACGGGCCGCTGACCCTTGATCCTTCTGCTGGCTCAGTCCATCAACTCCGCGAGTCGCAACGCGATCCATTGCGCTTCGGCCTCGCTCAGGCCCGCTTCTCCGCCCTGCAGACCTTGCTGGATGCGCGCCACGATGTCCTGCGTTTCCACGCCCAATTCCCATTTCTTGGTGTTGGCGGTGTCGAGCAGCATCTGCGCCATGTCCTCGCACAACTCGTAGCGCCCCAGAATCTCGGCCTGCGGGGCGCTCGGCTTGAACCGCCCGGGGCTCAGGTACAGGGCCAGAAACGACTCCGGGATGACGATCTGGTTGTCTTCCGACATGGCGTTGCGGGCGGATCAGCGCTCGATGGACAGCAGTTCCACTTCAAAGGTCAGGGTGGCATTGGGCGGCACGGCGCCGGGGGCACCGCGCTCGCCGTAGGCCGTAGCAGGCGGGCAGACCAGCGTGGCCTTTCCACCAACTTTCATCTTCTGCACGCCTTCGGTCCAGCAGGGAATCACGCGATTCAGCGGAAAGGTGGCTGGCGCATTGCGTTTGTAGGAGCTATCAAATTCCTTGCCATCTGCCAGCGTGCCGCGATAGTGCACCTTGACGGCATCGGTGGCTTTCGGGGATGCGCCGCTGCCCGCCACGGTGTGGGTGACCTTGACGCCGTTGGGCAGGGTTTGGGTGTCGGCAGCAATAGCCGACAGGCTGCAAAAAGCGGTGGCGGCGATAGCAAGGCACAGGCGGGCAGGTGATTTCATGGTGGTTTGTCAGGGTTGAAAACAGTGTGAGCTGCCGAGTGTACGGCTACCTGCAAAATCCCAATCGTGGAACAATGCTTTGACCATGAAAACACTGCTGACTGCCTGCACCCTGATCCTTGGCCTTCTGGCAGGCCCCACGGTGCAAGCTCAGACCAGGTTGCCCCAGCGCGACCTGACCGTGGAAGTGCGCCAGGTGGAAGAAGGGCAGGAGAATGGGCAGGAGGAAGGAGCCAGCTACCGGGCCGGCCCGCAGTCTGCCGCCTTGCTCACGGCGCAGAAAGTGCAGGTGCGCAATGGCGAGAAGGCCACGCTGCGCATGCACCAGTCTGTGCCCATGCAGTGGGTGCAATCGGTGCAGGCACCTTCCAAACAAAGCGGTGCAGGTGTGAGCCAGTCGCTGCACTGGTTCGATGCCGGCCAGACCCTGGTGGTGCTACCGCGTTGGCCCGGTGGCAGGCGCGAAGTGGTGGTGGAGCTGGATGTACGCCAGGCCAGTCTGCAGGACGGTACCAATGCCAATCTTCCGTCGCAGGGGCAGTCGCAGTGGGTGAGCACGGTGACCGTGCCACTGGACCGCTGGGTCACGGTGGCCGCATCGGGCAACCCCGCGCCACCAAAGGGCAGCTACAGCAGCGAGGCGGCCAGCAGCCCCAGGCGCCTGCTGCAGGTGCGCGTACAGCTTCCCTGAAGCTGGGTTCTCAGCCGCGCGCCAGCGGGTTGGGCGTGGGTTCCGCCACCTTGTGCAGGGTGTTGCGGTCGGTGTGGTGGAACGGTTCGTCGCGTCCCAGGATCTGCAGCACGGTGTCTTCGTCATACGTCCAGGTGCCATCGGCGTTGATCGTCACCTTGATGCGGAACTCGGTGGTCTTGAAGGCGTGCTGCAGGAATGGCGCGGAGCAAATGCCAAAGGTTTCCAGCCCCTGGGTGGCCACCAGTTCAAATTCGGTGGCATCGGCCGCCGCCTGACCCGAGGCCATGGCAATCTGCCCGCGCGGAATCGTCAGCGTGTGGATGATGGCTCCGGTAGCGGGCTCCCACAGCCAGTAGCCCACCTGGTCGTGGTAGGTCTTGATCTGGTCGGGCTTGGTGACGTGGGTGTGGTAGCGCAGGCCGTACAGCAGTTGTGGGCCATTGGTTTGCGGGTCGATGGGTTGCAATTCCATGCGCTCATGGAAGGCCTGCTTCTTCGGACCCTCGGCCTTGGGCTTCACGTCCAGACCCCGCATGCCTTCCCAAATACCCGCCATGCCGCGCAGTGGCCCCAGGTTGGCCAGGGTGTTCACGTCCAGGGGCGAAGGCTCGGTGTAGATGTCTTTGGGGAAGTCGCTCATGTGCTGGCCCTAGTGAAATTCATGAATAAAAAATGCCTCTAGCCCCCGTAAAACATGCGGGAGTAGCTATTGAATTAATAGCAAATGCATTGCGGTTTTATGCCTGCTTCTTGTCACTGGATGCCGCTGCCTGCGCCATATCTGCCAGTGCTGCGGCCGCTGCGGCAACGCCCGTTGCGTCCACCGGTTCCAGTTGCGCCTGCAGGGCGGCAATGGCCGCCGCGCCATCGCGCGTGAGTTGCGCCACGGTCTGGCCTGCTACCTTGCCGGACTCAAAGGCCTTGCTTTGCAGCAGCACGGTTCCGTCGGGCGCTGCCAGCTTGAAGTAGAACTGCCCGTCTTTCTCGCGGTACTGCTTGAACGACGCGAGCGCCACCTTCGCGGTCTTGCTTGCGCCAGCCTGCACGGCGCTGCCCAGGCCACGCAGGCCCACGGCGCTGCGCAACTCGGCCATGAAGGGTGTGGCAATGGCGCGGGCTTTCCTGGCACCGGCCAGAAGCAGGGCTTCCACCTTTTCTGGGTGGGCCATGTAGTCTTCGTAGGCCGCGCGCATGGGGGCGATTTCCCGGTCAATGCGTTCGAAGAGGACGTTCTTGGCGTCACCCCAGGCGATGCCATTGGCGAAGGATGTACGCAGCGCTTCGGTTTCATGCTCCGACGCAAAGGCCTGGTAGATCTGGAACAAGGCCGAACCCTCGGTGTCTTTCGGCTCACCCGGCGCGCGAGAGTCTGTGACGATGCCAGCAATCAGCTTCTTGAGTTGCTCGCGCGGAGCGAACAGTGGAATGGTGTTGTCGTAGCTCTTGCTCATCTTGCGGCCGTCCAGGCCAGGCAGGGTGGCCACACTCTCTTCAATCTCGGCTTGCGGAGGCACGAAGTGCTCGCCATAGCGGTGGTTGAAGCTGGCGGCCATGTCGCGGGCCATCTCGATGTGCTGGATCTGGTCGCGTCCCACGGGCACCTTGTGCGCGTTGAACATCAGGATGTCCGCACCCATCAGCACCGGGTACATGAACAGGCCCGCTGTGACGTCCGCATCGGGGTCGACTCCGGCAGCCGTGTTCTTGTCTACCGATGCCTTGTAGGCGTGGGCGCGGTTGAGCACGCCCTTGCCGGTGACGCAGGTGAGGAACCAGGTGAGCTCCGGAATTTCGGGCACGTCGGACTGCCGGTAGAACGTGACCTTGTCGGGGTTGAGCCCTGCGGCCAGCCAGCTCGCGGCAATCTCCAGCGTGGAGCGCTGGATGCGTGCGGGCTCATCGATCTTGATCAGGGCGTGGTAGTCCGCCAGGAAATAGAAGCTCTCGACGCCCGGGGTCAGACTGGCGCGCACTGCGGGGCGGATGGAGCCCACATAGTTGCCCAGGTGGGGTGTGCCGGAGGTGGTGATGCCGGTGAGGAAGCGAACGGAACTCATAACAGGAACAATCAGAAAAAAATCAGAGAACGAGTGCGGCCAGGGGCGAGAGCAGCAGGTTCAGAAGACCAAAGGTCAGGGCCATGACGGGCTGCATCCACACCGTGCTGGCGATGCCGGACACGACCAGGGCCATGACGACGAAAAATCCATAGGGCTCTATCCGTGACACCAGTGCCGCCTGCTGGTGCGGTAGCAGCCCCACCAGAATGCGTCCGCCATCGAGGGGGGGCAACGGGAACATGTTGAAAGCAAACATCACGACGTTGACCAGTACGCCACCCTGGCACATCCGGTTGAAGAAGGGTTCCGTCACGCCCAGGGCGGGCAGAAGGTACACCAGAATGCCCCAGGCCAGTGCCTGCGCCAGATTCGCAGCCGGTCCTGCCAAAGCCACCCACACCATGTCCCGCTTGGGATTGCGCAAGCGGTCAAAGCGCACCGGAACTGGCTTGGCATAGCCAAACAGGAAAGCCCCGGAGGTGACAAAGTACAGCAGCAGTGGCATGAGGATGGTGCCGACCGGGTCGATGTGCTTCGCCGGGTTGAGGGTGACCCGGCCCAGCATCCATGCGGTGTTGTCGCCGAAGTGGCGCGCCGCGTATCCGTGCGCCGCTTCATGCACCGTGATGGCGAACAGCACGGGCAAGGCATAGATGGCAACGGTTTGAATCAGGTGAGCAATGTCCACAGGAAGGGGTGCCTTGTAGGTTTTGGGGTATCAGAGACCGACCCGGGCCAGGTCACCGCGCCCCTGGCGAATGATTTCGGGTTCGTCGCCTGTGAGGTCAATGACGGTCGTGGGTTCCTGGGCGCAGGCCCCGGAATCAAGGACGGCGGCAATCTGGTGTTCGTACCGGTCGCGGATGTCGTGCGCATCGTTGAGCGGGTCGGTTTCGCCTGGCGCTATCAAAGTTGTAGCTAATAACGCAGATCCATGGAGGGCCAACAGCTCCTGGAGCACTTTATGTTCGGGTACGCGCAGGCCAATGGTCTTGCGCGACGGGTGGCTTACGCGGCGCGGTACTTCCTTGCTGGCTTCCAGAATGAAGGTGTAGGGGCCTGGGGTGGCGAGCTTGAGCAGGCGGTACTGCCGATTGTCCACGCGCGCATAGCTGGCCAGCTCGCTCAGGTCGCGGCACAGCAGGGTCAGGTGGTGTTTGTCGTCCACGCCCCGGATGCGGCGCAGGTTGTCGGCGGCTGCCTTGTCGTCCAGATGGCAGACCAGGGCGTAGCTGGAGTCGGTGGGCACCGCGACGATGCTGCCTTTTTCCAGCAGGGCAACGGTCTGCTTGAGCAGGCGGACCTGGGGATTCTCGGGGTGGACTTCGAAATACTGGGCCATGCTTACTGGATGCGGGAAGCCAGGGCTTCCCACACAGGGGTCACGTTGCCTGGCAGGAAGGGCAGGGTGCCGAGTTCGGTGTGGCTTTCCGCCGGGCTGTGGAAGTCGCTGCCGCGCGAGGCAGCCAGACCGAATTCGTTGGCAGTGTCGGCGTAGATAACGTACTCGGCGGCGGTGTGGCTGCCGGTGACCACTTCAACGCCTTGTCCGCCGTGGGCCTTGAATTCGGTGAACAGCGCGAACTCTTCGTTGGGTGTGAACTTGTAGCGTGCGGGGTGGGCAATTACGGCCATACCTCCAGCCTCCGTGATCCAGGTGACGGCATCCTTGAGCGTGGCCCAGCGGTGCGGCACAAAGCCCGGCTTGCCTTCGGTGAGGAATTTGCGGAAGACCTCGTTGGTTTCCTTGCAGACACCCGTTTCCACCAGAAAGCGCGCAAAGTGGGTGCGCGATATCAGGTCGGGGTTGCCCACAAATTGCAGCGCACCTTCAAAAGCCCCCTTGATGCCGACCTTGGCCAGCCCATCCGCCATTTCCATGGCGCGTTCCCGGCGGCCTCCACGTGTCTGGCGCAGTCCGTTGGCAAGCCGTTCGTCGTCCGCATCAAACCCCAGGCCGACGATATGCACCGTTTGCCCGACAAAGGTGACGGAAACTTCGACACCCGTGAGGTATTTCATGCCCAGCTCCCGGGCCGCAGCGGCCGCACGGTGCTGTCCGCCGATCTCGTCATGGTCGGTCAGGGCCCACAGTTCCACGCCGTTGGCATGGGCGCGCGCAGCCAGTGCCTCCGGCGTCAGGGTTCCATCGGAAACCACGGAGTGGCAGTGCAGGTCGGCGTTGAGTAGGGTGGTCACACGGCCATTTTAGGTGCAGGGCCGGATTCTCAGAACCCGGCAGGGCAATCGAACTCCATGGGCGTGCCGTGCGATGGGTGGTTGAAGCGGAGATACGTTGCGTGCAAAAGCAGCCTGGGGGCCTGTAACGCCACTGGTTCCTGTGCGTACAGCGTGTCGCCCAGGATGGGATGGCCCAGTGCCTGCAGGTGCACGCGCAACTGGTGCGAGCGGCCCGTGACCGGCTCCAGTTCGAGACGGGTGGTGTTGTCTTGGGGGTTGGTTAGGAGGCTGCGGTACCGTGTGGTGCTGGGTTTTCCAAGCGTGTGGTCGATGATGCGCAGTGGGCGGTTGGGCCAGTCCACGATGATGGGCAGGTCGATGGTGTGCCAGTCGTCGATGGGCGTGGTCAGCAGGCCACTGACGATGGCGACATAGCGCTTGTGTACCTCGCGCGCAGCGAAAGCGTTGCCCAGCGAGCGCTGGTGCGCAAGGCTCCGCGCAAACACCAGCAGACCCGAGGTGGCCATGTCGAGCCGGTGCACGACCAGCGCATCGGGGAAGATGGCCTGCACGCGGCTGCTCAGGCAATCCTGCTTGTCTCCGCCCCTGCCTGGAACCGACAGCAAGCCGGAGGGTTTGTTGAGCACGACGATGGCGTCATCCTGGTAGATGATCTCAATCGCCATGGCTCTCCGTGATCAGGCGTTGCACTGTTTCGCAAAGCTCGCTGATGTCATTGGGTTTGTAAATCAGTGCACGTGCTCCGGCCTCTACGGCACCTTTTTCAATTTCTGGTGTGACATAGCCCGAGGCCAGTGCGACGGGCAGGTCCGGGCAGATGGTCTTGACGGCGCGCAGCAGATCCAGCCCGCTGTAGCCGGGCATGTTGTAGTCGGTCACCAGCAGGTCAAACCGGCCAGGATCGGCGGCCAGTGCGGCCTGGGCCTCAATCGGATCGGTGAACGTGGTGACGAGAAAACCTTTGCGCGTGAGTGCGCGCTTGACGAGAAAGACCAGTGCCTGGTCATCATCCACGTACATGACATGTTTGCCCTGACCCTGGACATCCGTGACCGGTGCGAGGTCGACCTGCGTGGCGAAAGCGGCCTGCTCGGAAACCGGGAAGTACAGGGTGAACACACTGCCCGTTCCCAGTGTGCTTTGCACATCGATGGCACCGTGGTGCGTCTGCATGATGCCGTGTACCACCGCCAGCCCCAATCCCGTGCCCTGGCCCACCTGGCGTGTCGTGAAGAAGGGCTCGAAGATACGTTCCATGGTGGCCTGCGACATGCCATTGCCCGTGTCGCGCACCGTGAGGCTGACGTAGGCGCCGGGTGGCAGGCCGAGCCGGCCGCACAGCGGGGCGTCCAGCCACGTCTGACCCAGTTCGATGGTGACCGATCCTTTGCCGGTGCCCATGGCCAGAATGGCATTGGTGCACACGTTGAGCAAGGCCTGCTCCACCTGTGTTGCGTCGGCCAGCACTGGTGGACTGGTGTAAGGCATGATCGTCTTGAGGTCCACGGTGGGTGGTAGCGTGACCTTGACCAGGCGGACCGTCTCCTGCACCACCTCACCCAGCTGGATGGGAATGCGCTTGGGCTGCTCATTGCGGCTGAAGGTCAGGATCTGGCGCACCAGATCTCTGGCGCGCCGTCCGGCCTTCTCGATTTCATCGAGGCTGGTGGCAGCGGACGATTCGACGGAGGTGTCCTGTTTTGCGAGCTCGACGTTGCCCAGAATGGCGCTCAGGATGTTGTTGAAGTCATGGGCGATGCCGCCCGCCATGGTGCCCATGGCCTGCATTTTTTGCGATTCGCGCAGCTGCGTTTCCAGTGCGATGCGCTGGGCCTCGGCTTTCTTGCGGGTGGTGAGATCGCGCGCAAAGATGGTGGTGACCGCACCGCTGGAACGTTCGGGGTTGCGCAGACTGGCCTCGTGTCCCGCAGTGGGCAACAACGGGGATCGTGCGCGCAGTCGCCGTTCGATCGACACGCTGATCTCGACAAAAATCTGGCGCCCCAGCAAGGTGACTGCCTGGAATTCTCCCAGTGTGGCTTGCGAGAACACTTTGCCATCGGTCAGCGCATCCTGCACATCGGGAAGGAAGCGGGCCAGCGGGCTGCCATAGGCTTGCTCAACCGGGCACTCAAAGAGTGCCGTCGCAGCGGGATTGAAAACGGTGATGCACTGGTTCTGGTCAATACACAGAATGGCGTCCAGCGAGGAGTTGATGATGGCTGCCATCCGTTTCTCGCTGAGCAGCAGGTCCTCATTGCGTTGGCGCAGCACATCGGCACTTTTTTGCAGCGCTTTGCGCTCCGCGAGCAACGGGCCCTGGTCAATGACGGCACAAATGAAGTGCGCCAGGTTGTCCAGTGGATTGTCGATGCGGGCGATGTGCAGGTCGCCGGTAAACCTGCCCTGGGCGCCTGCCAGGAACTCCACTTCATTGACTTCACTGGTGCCTGCGGTGCGCGCATTGATAAACGCCACCGCCACTTCATCGGCGTGGGTAGCCCCGACAAAGGGCAACAGAAAGTTGAGCGGCGGGTCACTTTCCAATGGCTGGAACAGACGCAATGCCATCGCATTGCTGGCGAGCACCAGCCCGTCCTCGTCCACCACCATCAGAGCGAGCGGCACATTCGAAAACAGGGTGGCGAAACGTTCAGACGCTCCTTCGGCTTCCTGCTGGCTGTACCGCAGGGCCTGATTCTGGATCTCCAGTTCGGACTGGTACTTGCGCAGGTCCTCGATCATCTGCGCGGGGGCATACCCGTCGATGATTACGTCCTGTGTGGCACCACGCTTCATGGCGTTGGCTGCGATCGGGCGCAGCCTGGCCTCTTGCGCAATCAGTTTTTTTCTACGGGAAAGTCGGACCATGTTATTGCCTGGTGGCGAACGAGTTTGGGCTTCTCATGGCAGGTCTCATGGGGCGGACGTGGTGCGAATTCTGTTTATATCAAACTCGGGCACTGCCGCGCCCGCATTGCCCCAGGAAGAACGGATGTAGGTCAGCACGTCGGCAATCTCTGCATCGGTGAGCGAGAGTCGGTAGGGCGGCATGCCATAGGGCCTGGGGTGGCCCGCCGTGGCGGGGCCAAATCCCCCATACAGCACCTTGAGTGCAAGGTTGCTGGTGTTCGCCATGTTGACGGCCCGATTGCCTGCCAAAGCGGGATACGCCTTGGCGTAACCCTCACCGGCATTGCCGTGGCATTGCGCACAGTGTTTGTCGTAAAGAGCTGCGCCACGCCCGGTCGGGGGCAGGGATTGGGCGGGCGTCGTCGACGCGGTAGGTGCTGTTGCTGTGGAGAGTGCGGGCCCCAGCGTTTTCAGATAGCGTGCCATTGCCGTTGCGTCACCTTCCGTGAGGTATTGGGTTCCGTGCAGTACCACCTCGGCCATGGGGCCACTGGCGATGGCACGCGGTGTAAGACCCGTACGCAGAAACGCCTGGATATCTTCGGTAGCCCAGCCGGCTACCGAAGATTCTTCACTGCGGTAGAGCGAGGGCGCAACCCACTGGCTGCCTGGGATCACCCCACCCAATCCCTGTGCACCCTTGGCGAGTCCGCCCAGGACATTGCGCTGGGCATGGCATTCCGTGCAGTGCCCCAGACCCTGCACCAGATATTGGCCGCGTGTGATCTGACTGTCCTGGATGGCTGGGCGGGTGGATGCAGCCCCTGCCGGGGTGAAGTACAAGGTGCGCCAGGCCCACAGGGCGGCCTGCGTGCCGTAAGGCCACTGCATCGCGTGGGGGGTGTTGGTGCGGGTGGAGGGTTTGAGGCTGCGCAGGTAGGCCCACAGGGCGTCCGAATCCTCGCGTGTCACATGGGTGTAGCTGGTGTAGGGAAAGGCCGGGTTCAACAGGCGACCGTCTCGGGATCTTCCGTGGTGCATGGCCTGCCAGAAGTCGTCGGCCGTCCAGCCCCCGATCCCAAAGTGCTTGTCTGGCGAGATGTTGCTGGAGAAAACGGTGCCGAACGGTGTTTTGATGTCCCGACCGCCGGCAAATGGCTCGCCGCCACGGGCGGTGTGGCACAGCGCACAGTTGCCAATGCGGGCCAGGTAGCTGCCACGGGCTACCTGTGCATCACTTGGGGTGCGGCTGGTTTCGGCCGTCGTGTCTTTTCCGCACTGGATATCGGGCGCACCAGGCGGTTTGGGTGGGGCAGTCAGCGCAGGCTTGCCATTGCCCGGCACGGCCTGGGTTGAAAGCCAGGCGCTGACCGCACTGATGTCCTGATTGCTCAGACTCTTGGCGACATGGCCCATGCAGTCCGGGGCAGGGGCATTGCGCTGGCCGGTTCTCCATCCTCCGAGTTGGCCATTGATGTAGTCGCGGGGCAACCCCAGCAGCCCCGGAACGTTGGGGACGACGCCGGTCAGGGCTGTGCCGTGGCATTGGGTGCAGGCCGGGATCTTGCGGGATGCGTCCCCGTTGTTGACCAGCTTGCGCCCGTGTTCCAGAACCGATGCCGGTGCGTCCGGCTTCGCTGGGGGGGAATACGGCAGGTCCAGTGCGGCGAAGTGCTGGGCGATTTCGCGCAGGTAACTGTCATCGAGTGGGTCGATCAAGCCGCGCATCAGGGTGTAATGGCGGCGCCCTTCCCGGAAATTGACCAGCTGGTTGTACAGGTAGCCCGCCGGCTTGCCAGCGAGTCGCGGGTAGTAGCCGTCCGGGCCGGCGCGACCCTGCTCACCGTGGCATGCAGTGCACGCCAGCGTGCGCTGCGCCATGGTGTCCTCGACGGGACGGGCATACGTAACGGAGTGAAGTGCGATGGCCAGACACATCGCGAGAGCCCTGCGGCCATGTTGAAAGTACATGGCATGAGCTTACCGCAGGGGGATTCAGGTTATCAGGCGTCGGCCCAGACGACGGGCTTGCCCCGCTTCAGCCAAGTGTCGAAATGTTGCCCATAGACATCTTCCACGCGTGGGCGTTTGACCTTGAGTGTGGGGGTCACAAAGCCGTTTTCCGGGGTCCACAGCGTGGTGACTGCAGCCAGGTAAGCCAGCTTCTCATGCGCTTCGAGTTGGGTGTTGACCGTGCGCAGATGATCCTCCAGCGAGGCAGTCAAGGCTTGCTTGCCTTCCGGCGTGACACTGCGGTTGACGGCATCCTGGGACAGCAGGACGATACCCAGGGGTTGCGTCATGTTGGCGCCAGTGACGGCACAGGCTTCTACGTCCTGGTGCATCATCAGCAGGTCTTCAATCGGTGCTGGTGCAATGTATTTGCCCTTGCTCGTCTTGAAAATATCCTTCACGCGACCGGTGATGTGCAGTAACCCCTGGTTGTTGACGGACCCTTTGTCGCCGGTATGCAGCCAGCCATCGGCAGTAATGGTTTGCGCAGTTTGCTCGGGCTCGCGGTAGTAGCCCAGCATCACTGCCGGGCAGCGCATCTGGATTTCTCCGGTTTCGGGGTCGATGCGGCACTGAACTTCATCGTAGGGTTGGCCTACTGTCCCGATCTGGTTGCTCCCCGGCAATGTGGAGTGGGAAACGCCACAGTTTTCGGTCATGCCGTAAACCTCAATCAGGCTCAGACCCAGGTTGCGGTACCAGTGCAGCATTTCATGGGGCATGGGTGCAGCTCCGCCGGCTGCAATGCGGCATTGGTCCAAGCCCAGTCCTTTGAGAATTTTCTTGCGTACCAGACGACCGACCAGGGGGATGGACAACAGGCGTTTGAGCTTTTCCTCAGGCATCTTGGAGTGCACGCCCTGCTGGAATTTGACCCACAACCGCGGAACTGAAAAGAAGATGGTGGGACGTGCACGCTGCAAATCCTGCACAAAGGTGTCCAGTGCCTCGGCAAAGAAGATGCGTCCGCCATAGCGCAGCGAAGCTTGTTCAATCAGCATGCGCTCGGCCACATGGGCCAGGGGCAGGTAGGAGATGTAGCGGTCTGCGCTGGTCATGGTGAACCGTCGCGTCGCGCTGCTCACGCCCCAGGCCATGGTGCGGTAGCTGTGCATGACCCCCTTGGGCTTGCCCGTCGTACCCGAGGTGTAGATGATGGTGAACAGCGTGTCGGCGTCCGGCGACGGCGTTCCTTTCAAGGGCGCAGTCTTGACGATGAGGTCTGACCACTGCATGGCCGGCAATCCAGGGGCCAGCGGCAGTGCGATCAGTGGCAGCCCTTGGGGTACTCCGGTGCGCAGTGCACTGGTGTCGTCCATCTTGCCGACGAAGCAGGCTTTGGTATCGCTGTGCTCCAGGATATAGGTGAGGGATTCACCGTTGAATGTGGGGTAGATCGGAATGGAAATGTGGCCGGCCATGGCGATGGCCAGGTCGGCCAGAATCCAGTGCGCGCTGTTCTTGCCGATGATGGCGATGCGGCTGCCTTCAGGCCATCCTTGCGCCTGCAACCATGCGGCCATGCGGCGCACCTGGTCTGCAGCCTGGGCCCAGGTGATGTCGGTGACTTGTCCGCCTCCGATGGGTTGGGTCAGATAAATGGCATCGGGGCGATCGCGCTCCCAGCGGTAAAGGCATTGCAGTGGCAGGTCGCCAGGGTGAACGGTGATCGGTGCAGTCATGAAACAAAGGCTCGCTAATGAATGCCGCCGATTGTTAAAGCCATTGTTTTCTTCAACAATGGTAGTGACCCTAGGTGACGTTAACCTTCGACCCTAGGTGACGTTGAACTCTGAACCCCGGCGTGCGATCGGCTGGTCAATCACGATATCGCTGCGTGCGCAGGCTACACACGGAAGGAAGAGTCCTTGCTGTCGTTCTTCCGAACTCACACCCGGCCATTCGATGAGGTAACCGATCTCACCCGAGACCAACTGACTCAGGCAGGTACGGCACGTGCCGTTACGGCAAGCGCTGGGCAATGCGATGCCCGCCTGTTGAGTGGCCTGCAGAATACTTTGCAACGGTGCGGCTGAGCACACCCAGCCTGCAGGCTCGATGCGTACCTGACTCTCGGTGGCTTGCAGGGGCTGACTGGCGGCAATGGGCATGGGTTGTTTTTGCAGGGGAGGCGAGCCATTCGCATTTGCAGCGACAATTGCACTCTTTTTCAATTTTGCTTCAGGTTTACGTTTAGACATGTCCAGTACGACCACTTTCACGGTGCGCCCCGCGACTTTGCGCGATGCCAAAAATATTGCAGAACTCCACAACGCGACCGTCCGCGAAGCCTTCAAGGCCTTGATCACCGATACGCCCATTCCCGTCGTGCCCTTGGACAAGCGCCAGGCCTATTGGCGTGAGGCCATCGAATACAGCGAACCCCAGGTGCAGGTCGCGCTGGATGACGACAAGATCGTAGGCTTTGTCGGTTTCGACCGGTGCCGCGACAAGGGCACGCCCCCGACCATGGGCGAGATCTGGGCCATTTACGTCAACCCGGCCTATTGGGCCAAGGGCGTGGGGCTGGCGCTATGGGATGCCGCCCGCGAAGGCTTGCAGGAAGAGGGCTGCACCCACGTGTGTGTGTGGGTGCCGATTGCCAATGAGCGTGCACTGCGTTTTCACGAGCTGGCCGGTTTCAAGCGCGAAATGTCCAGCGCCAAGACGGTGCCCATGGGCGCCGTCAAGGTCGAGGAAATTCGCCTGAAACGGGCCCTGGCCTAAGCCACTCAGAGTTTGCGGACGATGGCGCTGCCGATGGAGTAGCCGGCGCCGAAGGAGCAGATCACCCCCACTTCTTCGGGCTGGATATCGGAGTGGTGGCGGTGGAACGCGATGATGGAGCCTGCCGACGCCGTGTTGGCAAACTCGTTGAGAATCACGGGGGCATCGTCCAGCGTGGCATCGCGGCCCAGCAGCTTGCGGCTGATGAGCTGGTTCATCGACTGGTTAGCCTGGTGCAGCCAATACCGGCGCACATTCTGGGGCGACAGGTCCAGCGTGGCCAGATGCTTCTCCATGTGTTCGGCCGCCATGGGACACACTTCCTTGAACACTTTGCGGCCTTCCTGACGGAACAGCTGGTCCCGGTCTTCGGGGTTGCGGTCTTCCGCACGGGACATGAAGCCTGCGTTGTTGCGGATGTTGTTGCTGAAAGTGCTCAGCAGCCGTGTGCCCAGTATCTCGAAGGCGCCCGCAGGCGCCAGGTCCAGCCGCTCCACCAGGATGGCGGTGCAGACGTCGCCAAAAATGAAATGGCAGTCGCGGTCCATCCAGGCATGGTGGGCCGACGTAATCTCGGGGTTCACGACCAGAATGGCACGCGCGGAGCCGGTGCGCACCGCGTTGAACGCCATTTCCAGGGCAAACGTGGCCGATGAACAGGCCACGTTCATGTCAAACGCGTAGCCCTGCACGCCCAGTGCGGTCTGTATTTCAACGCCCATGGCCGGGTAGGCCCGCTGCATGTTTGCCGCTGCGCAGATGACGCCATCCACATCCGCGGCCGTTTTTCCGGCGCGCGTCAGCGCGTCCTGTGCTGCCTTGACGGCGATCTCAGCCATCAGCGACAACTCGCTGTCGGGGCGAGCTTCGAAGCGGGGACGCATGCGCTGGGGGTCCAGAATTCCGGACTTCTCCAGCACATAGCGGCGCTGGATACCCGACGCTTTTTCGATGAATTCGACGCTGGACTCGGTCAGTGCCGTGCGCGTACCAGCAGAGATCTCGGCGGCGTGTTTCGCGTTTTCCAGGGCAACATATTGGTTAAAGGACTCAACCAACTCTTCGTTGGTGATGACGTAGGGCGGGGTGAACAGCCCGGTGCTGCTGATGGCAACGCGATGCATAGTGGTACTTGAAAAAATAGGGGCGCTGGCCTAGTCCAGCGCCGCGCTGATTATGCTCCGGGTTTTTGCAGTCACGCGCGTTACACCGTGGCAAGCCATGCCATTCAATTGGTATTACGCTTCGGAGCAGTGACAGACCAACAGAAAGTTTCCATGAACATGGTTCGCGCCTGGGCCGCCACACAGTGTGGTGGGCCACTAGAAAAATTTGAATACGACCTGGGGGAGATGGGCGCCGAAGACGTCGAGATTGCGGTGGAGCACTGTGGTGTGTGCCACTCGGACCTGGCCATGGTGGACAGCGAGTGGTTCCCGGCGACCTATCCGCTGGTTCCGGGCCATGAAGTGGTCGGCACCATTGTGGCGGTCGGCGCCCAGACCAAGGGCCGTAAGGTCGGGCAGCGGGTAGGTCTGGGCTGGCACAGCGCAAGCTGCACGCACTGCCAGTATTGCCTTGGCGGCGAACAGAATCTGTGCCGCAAGAGCCAGCCCACCATTGTCGGGCGCCATGGTGGGTTTGCCGAGCGTGTGCGCGCCCACTGGACCTGGAGCGTGCCGCTGCCAGAGGCACTGGACCCCGGAGCTGCCGGCCCCCTGATGTGTGGTGGCGGGACCGCTTTTCTTCCCTTTGTGATTCACGACATCAAGCCTACCGACCGTGTGGGTGTGGTCGGCATTGGGGGGCTGGGTCACCTGGCCGTGAAGTTCGCCCGTGCCTGGGGATGCGAAGTGACGGCCTTTACCTCCACCGCGTCCAAGCGGGAGGAAGCCTTGCTGCTGGGCGCACACCACACGATTTCCAGCGTGGATGTGAAGGAGCTCAAGTCGATCGCCGGAACGCTGGATTTTCTGCTGGTGACGGTAGGCGCCAGTCTGGAGTGGGATGCGTTGATCGCCACCCTGGCGCCCAAAGGCCGGCTGCACATGGTGGGGGTGGTGACTGAGGCCATGAAGGTGCGCACCAGTGGACTGCTGTCCTGGCAGCGCAGCATCTCAGCTTCACCAACACCGTCACCTGTGACGCTGGCCAAGATGCTGGAGTTTTCTGCGCGCCATGGAATTGCGCCGCAAGTCGAACATTTCCCGATGAGCCGTGTCAATGAGGCACTGGACCATCTGCGCGCAGGAAAGGCCCGCTACCGGGTGGTGCTCGACGCCGACTTCAGTCCGGCTGGCTAGACAACAGGCTCAGGCCTCGCCGCCAAAGCGTGTGGCGAGGTTGGCGATGTACTGCTCGGTCATGCGCTCAAACTCCGCTTCCACCAGCGGCTCCACCACCATCTTCATCAGGGCCGGAACGGGGAGTGTCAACTCCCCGGTGATGTTGAGCACCAGGTTGGTGGATTTCTTGTTGCCGGTAATCTTCCAGCTGCCAGACACCAGTGCGTTGCCTTCACCCGGGACCGGTGTCCAGGTGACTGTTCCTTTGGCCTTGTTGGAGACGTATTTGGCGGCATAGACGGTCTGCAGATTCACGGAGCCAATACCGATCTTGGCCATTTCCCAGCGGTACGCGCCGCCGCCCAGATCGGTCAGCTTTTCTACCTTGGGGTAGTGGCTGGCGGAATCGGGCACGTTGGAGAGCACCTCGAAAACCTCTTTCGCCGAAGCATTGACGTCAAACTCGTATCCCAGCTCGACGGTGACTGTGGTTGTCATGGAATCTCCCTTATTGTTGGTTTGAATCGCCGAACATATTACTGCAGCCTGCCTGGTTGCGGGTCAGCGTTCTTCTTGAAAAGTTGTCCTAGGTCAAGACTTTCAGGAACTGTTGGTCTGATACTGATTGGAGACCATATAAGAGGAGACACACCATGACAAAAGCACTGTCGATCAATTCCATTGACGCCGCGGTAGACCACGTTCTCGACACCATTCCTGGCGACATCGTGCTCGGGATTCCCCTGGGTGTTGGCAAGCCCAATCCGTTTGTCAATGCGCTCTACCAGCGCATCAAGGCGAACCCGGCACGCAAGCTGCGCATCGTCACCGCACTCTCGCTGGAGCGGCCTGTGGGGCACAGTGATCTGGAGAGCCACTTCCTGGCACCGCTGGTGGAGCGGGTGTTCGGAAATTACCCGGATCTGGACTATGTGAAGGACTCCCGAGCCAAGGCGCTGCCCGCCAACATCGAGGTGCGCGAGTTCTTCATGAAGACCGGGGACTACCTGGGCAACGCGGCTGCGCAGTTGGGCTACATCTCCACCAACTACACCTTTGTCGCGCGCGACATGGCACTGCAAGGCATGAACGTGATCGCCCAGGCAGTAGCGGCCCGTGAAGTGGAGGGCAAGCTGATGCTGAGCCTGTCGAGCAACCCCGACGTCACCTTCGAGGTGGTGGAGAAGATGCGTGCCGTGGGTCAGAAATTGATGGCTATCGGCGTGATCAACCGGGAGATGCCTTACATGCCCAACGGGGCAGAAGTGCCGCCTGATTTCTTTGATGTGGTGGTGACGGATCCGGCTGCAACGCATGCGGTTTTTGCGCCACCCAATGCCAAGGTAACGCCAGCAGACTATGCGATCGGCTTGCACGCCTCCAGTCTGGTGGTGGATGGCGGAACCCTGCAGATAGGTATCGGCTCGCTGGGCGATGCCATCGGGCAGGCGCTGATCGTGCGCGACCGCCATGGCCCGGAATACCAGCGCATCCTGGAGTCCCTGTGTCCCGACGGCATTGCAGACCGCAGCCTGGGCCGTTTCAACGAAGGGCTGTATGGCTGCTCGGAGATGTTTGTCAACGCCTTTCTGCGCCTGATTGATGCCGGCATCATCCGGCGTGAGGTGTACGCCGATGAGGCATTGCAAACCTTGTGCAATACCGGCGTGGTACGCGACGGGGCAGTCACACCGGAGGTGCTCACCGCGCTGCTGGAGGCTCGCCGCATCCGTGCGCCGTTGCGGGTCAAGGACGTGGTTTTTCTCAAGCGCTTAGGGATTTTCAAATCCGGTGTGGAGATGAATGGCGACCAGCTGAGTGTGGAAGGTGCGCATTGCAGCAATGACCTGCGCGATGCGGCCAGCTTTGACGTGGTGTGCCGCAGCATGCTGGGTTCGCACCTGCAGGGCGGCGTTTACATGACTGGCGGATTCTTTCTGGGTCCCCGGGATTTTTACGAGCATCTGCGCTCTATGGCACCGCACGATCTGTCCAGGATCGACATGACGCGCATCGATTTCATCAACCAGCTGTATGGCGATGACAGCCTCAAGCGTGCGCAGCGGGTCAAGGCCCGCTTCATCAACACCACCATGAAGGTGACCCTGCTGGGCGCGGCGGCCAGCGATGCGCTGGAGTCGGGCCAGGTGGTCAGTGGCGTGGGCGGGCAGTACAACTTTGTGGCCATGGCACATGCGTTGCCCGACGCACGCCTGCTCATGATGCTGCGCGCCACGCACGATAACAAGGACGGACTCAAGAGCAGCATTGTGTGGAACTACGGCCACGTCACCATTCCGCGCCATCTGCGCGACATTGTGATTACCGAGTACGGGGTGGCAGACCTGCGGGGACAGTCCGACGGGGACGTGGTCAAGCGCCTCATTGCCATCGCAGATTCCCGCTTCCAGGACGACCTGGTACGGGAAGCCAAGGCCCACGGCAAGCTGGAAGCCGACTACGAGTTGCCCGAGCGCTACCGCAACAACCTGCCGCAGGCGCTGGAGGCCACGCTGCATCCCTGGGCGGAAGCGGGCCTGCTCCCGGACTTTCCATTCGGCACAGACCTGACGGAAGACGAACTGCGCATGGTGCGCGCCATGAAGAAAGTCAAGCATGCCAGTGAGCACCCCGCTGAGCTGCTGACCATGGCTGTCAAGAGCCTCTGGGAAGGCAAGGAAGCGCCACCGGCCTATCTGGAGCGCCTGGGTCTGGCCGACGCACACAGCTTCAAGGATCTGTTGATCCGCCGCCTGTTTGCCGGGAATCTGTAGCGTTCTGCTGGGGCCGTCGGAAGGCCTGTTAAATTCAGGCCATGACTACCAGCCTCCTTGCCCTGATTGATGACATCGCCACCGTCCTGGACGACGTGGCCGTACTGACCAAAGTCGCCGCCAAAAAGACCGCCGGAGTGCTGGGGGACGATCTGGCACTCAATGCGCAGCAGGTGGCCGGCGTGACTGCGGACCGGGAGATTCCGGTGGTCTGGGCGGTGTGCAAGGGCTCCCTGGTGAACAAGGTCATTCTGGTGCCAGCCGCGCTGTTGATCAGCATCGTGCTGCCCTGGGCCGTGACGCCGTTGCTGATGGTGGGCGGTTTGTACCTGTGCTTCGAAGGTTTCGAGAAACTGGCGCACAAGTACCTGGGCCATGCCGAACAGGACGCTGCACATGAGGCGGAGCTGATGCAGGCACTGGCCGACCCGGCGGTGGACCTGGTGGCGCTGGAGCGGGACAAGATCAAGGGGGCCATCCGGACCGACTTCATCCTTTCCGGTGAAATCATTGCCATCACGCTGGGTACGGTGCAGGCCAGCCCGTGGACCACGCAACTGACCGTGCTTTCCGGGGTGGCGCTGTTGATGACGGTAGGGGTCTATGGAATTGTGGCCGGCATTGTGAAGATTGATGACGCCGGGCTGTACCTCAGCCGCCGCCCCGGTGAGGGTGGTGGCGTGCGGGCCGTGCGCGCCTTTGGACGGGGGCTGCTGCGTTCTGCGCCCTGGCTGATGAAGACGCTGTCGGTGGTGGGTACCGCGGCCATGTTTCTGGTGGGCGGTGGCATTCTGGTCCATGGCCTGCCGTTTCTGCACCATGCCGTGGAAGCCATCGCGGTGCCCATGTTGCCTGATCTGGTGGTCGGTGTGGTGGCCGGGGCACTGGCGCTGGCCGGTGTGATGCTGACACAACGTCTGCTGCGCGTATTCAAGTAAATTGGCTTCCAGCCCCCGTGTCTGCTGAAAAGATTGCTTCCAAATCAGTAGCAACTGGTTTGCTGCTGGCTGTGCTGGGTGCGATTGCATTCAGTGGCAAGGCCATCATTGTCAAGCTGGCGTACCGGCATGGCGTGGATGCCGTCACGCTGATCATGCTGCGCATGCTGTTTGCGCTGCCATTCTTTGTGTGCATAGCCTGGTGGACCGGCCGGTCGCGCGGGGGTGTGAAGCCCACGCCTCTGACCGGCAAAGACTGGCTGGGCGTGGTCTGGCTCGGGGTGACCGGCTACTACCTGGCCAGCTACCTCGATTTTGCTGGTCTGCAGTACATCAGTGCCTCGCTGGAGCGGCTGATCCTGTACCTCAACCCCACCCTGGTCCTGCTGCTGGGGCTGGTGCTGTATGGGCGGGGCATCAGCCACCGCCAATTGGTCGGCATGGCCATCAGCTACAGCGGTGTGTTGCTGGTGTTTGGCCACGAGGTCACGCTGACCGGCAGCGATGTGGCGCTGGGCGCACTGCTGGTGTTCCTGAGTGCGGTGAGTTACGCGGTGTACCTGTCGTACAGCGGTGAACTGGTCAAGCGGCTGGGCTCGCTGCGGCTGGTAGGGCTGGCGACCAGCGTGGCCTGTGTGCTGTGCATCGGGCAGTTTGTGGTGTTGCGTCCTCTGGCCAGCGCGTGGACCGTGGCGCCGGAAGTGGTCTGGCTCTCGGTGCTCAACGCCACGGTCTGCACGGTGGTGCCGGTGTTGTTGGTGATGATGGCCATCGAGCGCATCGGCTCGGGGCTGGCGGCCCAGGTCGGTATGGTGGGCCCCATGTCCACCATCACCATGGGCGTGCTGCTGTTGGGTGAGCCGTTTACCGGATGGGTGGTGGCGGGGACAGTGCTGGTGGTGGCCGGTGTTTTTGTGGTGAGCCGCGTCACGCGCATGCCCGATACTGTGCAGATGGACAAGTAACGAATGGAGAATCGCCATGGATTTGGGATTGCAGGGTAAGTGGGCGCTGGTATGCGGCGCCAGTAAGGGGCTGGGGCTGGGATGCGCGCAGGCACTGGTGCAGGAGGGCGTCAACGTGCTCATCGTCGCACGCGGGCTGGCAGCACTGGAGCGATCTGCTTCCAGATTGGTAGCAGACTATGCAGACAAGACGGGGGCTGCAGTCCAGTTTTGTGCAGAAGACATCACCACCGTCGATGGTCGTGACGCGGTGTTTTCCATGCGCCAGGACTTTGACATCGTGGTCACCAATGCCGGCGGCCCGCCGCCCGGCAACTTTCGGGACTGGGACCGCGATGCCTGGATCAAGGCGGTGGACGCCAACATGCTCACCCCCATCGAACTGATCAAGGCCACGGTCGATGGCATGGCGGCCCGCGGATTCGGACGCATTGTCAACATCACCTCCAGCGCGGTGAAGTCGCCTATCGATATTCTGGGTCTGTCCAACGGTGCCCGTAGCGGACTGACCGGCTTTGTGGCCGGCGTGGCCCGCTCCAGCCTGGCGGCCAAAGGCGTCACCATCAATAACCTGTTGCCGGGCAAATTTGACACCGACCGCATCGCCACGACAGTGCAGGCCACCGCTGCGAAGACCGGCCAGTCGGTGGAAGACATTCGGCGCCTGCAACAGGCCCAGATTCCCGCGGGCCGCTACGGGACGCCGCAGGAATTTGGCCAGGTGTGTGCTTTCCTGTGCAGCCAGCAGGCTGCCTATATCACCGGGCAGAACGTGCTGGTGGACGGCGGCGCGTACCCTGGCACTTTCTAGGTGCAGCTCCCGGTCTGCGATTGACGGATGTCAATCTTCTGAGCCACTGACAGGTCTATATTGGATCTAGTGGGTAACCGGAGAGTTCCTTTGAAACGTTGGATGAAAGTGTGATGCGCGGCTCCGTAGTCTTGCAGTTGCAGCGCGCCAATAAAGTAGTCTTGTGGCTGATGTCCGTGGCGTTGGCGCTGCTCGTCACCGAGGCTACGGTGTCCGTGATGCAGTGGTTGCTGCTCGGGACCATCACCTGGGATTACCTGGTGACCGGCATGGTGGCTTCGGTGCTGGCCGCATCGCTGGTCAGTGGCCTGATTTTCTATTTTGTCAGCTACGTCAACCAGATCAGCAAGGACAACGCGCAGCTCAGCGCGATCATCAACGCGTGTCCCATGCCTCTGGCACTCAACGACCACGCACACCGCGTGGTCATGCTCAACCCTGCATTCGTGCGGGTGTTTGGCTATACCCTGGACGATATCCCGACACTGGAGGATTGGTGGCCCAAGGCTTACCCGGATCCCATCTACCGCAAGACAGTGGCAGACCGCTGGCGTGAAAATCTGAAGGCGGGCAAGATCAGTGGCCAGGACTTTGAGCCTCTGGAAGTCCGGGTGTGCTGCAAGGACGGGAGTGTGCGGATTGTCATGGCCAGTGCCACCCCATTGGAGCTCAAGCTCAATGGGGTGCACCTGGTGCTGCTGCAGGATGTGACGCAGCAGGTTGGCGCTGCGAAGGCGCTGGCAGAGTCCCGCAGCGTACTCCAGACCATCATTGAGACCATTCCCATGCGGGTGTTCTGGAAAGACCGTGAATCCCGCTACCTGGGCTGCAACACGGTGCTTGCGCGCGACGGTGGCGAGCTCAGCCCCGCCGATGTCATTGGCAAGACTGATCTGCAGCTGACATGGCGAGACCAGGCGGACCGTTACCGCCAGGACGATCTGGAGGTCATGGAGCGGGGTCAGTCCAAGCTGGCGTTTGAAGAGCCACAGACGACCCCCGACGGGCGCCAGATCTGGTTGCGTACCTCCAAGGTGCCGCTGCAAAACCCCGTGGATGGTTCTGTGGGGGTGTTGGGGATCTACGAAGACATTACCGAACGCAAGGTGGCCGAAGCCTATCTCCGCGTGGCGGCAACGGCGTTCGAGTCGCAGGAGGGCATGGTGATTGTGGCGGCCAACGGGAAGATCCTGCGCGTAAACCAGTCCTTCACCCGGATCACCGGCTACACGGCCGATGAGGCCTTAGGCCAGACACTGTCGCTACTGAAGTCAGGTGCCCAGGGTTCCGATTTTTACGCCAGCATGTGGGAGCGTATCGGGCGTGACGGCCACTGGCAGGGTGAGATCCAGAACCGGCGTAAAAACGGTGAGATCTACACCCAGTGGCTGACCATCAAAGCGGTGAAGGCGCAAGACGGGGACATTACCCACTATGTCGGCACCATGCTGGACATCAGTGACCGCAAGGCCATGGAGCGCAAGGTCCACCACCTGGCCCACCACGACGCGCTGACCGATTTGCCCAACCGCGTGCTCCTGACCGACCGGATGAACCAGGCGCTGGCCGCCTGCCGACGTGAGAAGACCATGCTGGCTCTGCTGTACCTGGACCTGGATCGGTTCAAGCCCGTCAACGATACGCTGGGTCATGAAGTGGGCGATCTGTTGCTCAAGCAGGTGGCCCTGCGCCTGCGCGCCAGCGTGTCTCGCGAATCCGATACCGTGTCCCGCATCGGCGGGGATGAGTTCGTATTGCTGCTCACGCATGTCGAAGAGGAAGACGACGCATCCGCTGTTGCGCAGCGTGCCCTGGATGCCCTGAACCAGCCATTCGCTATCGGTGCACACACCATCAGCATTTCCACCAGTATCGGTATTGCCCTGTATCCAGAGCATGGTGCCGACCCCATCGCGCTCATGAAGAGCGCGGACAACGCGATGTACCAGGCGAAAAACTCCGGGCGCAGCTGCTACCGGTTTTTCCGGCCCGATGTGGCGGATTAAGCTGCGCTGCGCCGGGTGGATACCACGATGCCGCCCACAATCAGGACAAACGCAATGGCGTGGTAGAGGTGGGGCACCTCCCCCAGCAGCAGGGTGGACAGCAGGGCTGCAAACAGGGGGGTGAGGTTGGAGAAAAAACCTGCCACCGACGGTCCCGCGAGCCGGACCCCGGCGCCCCAGCACCGGTAGGCCAGCAGGGCCGGCCCGAGGGATACAAACAGCAGCGCAGCGGCCAGCTGCCAGCTCCACTGGATATGGGCATCGGTCAGCGTCCACTCGCCAGCCGCCAGCAGGGCGGACCACCCCAGCCCGAAAACAATCTGCGCCATCAAAAACGCGGCCCAGTCGGAGCGGATGGAGGCGGGCTCCTTGCCGTGCTCCGACAACATCCAGCTGTAGTAGGCCCAGACGGCCGCAGCCACCAGAATGTAGGCATCGCCTGCCACCAGCCGCACCTGCATCAGCGTGTCCCAGCTGCCGCGCGACAGCACCAGCAGCACGCCGCAGATCGACATCAACGCGCCAGTTGCCTGCCGGGGCTGTATGGTGGCTCCGAAGAAGATGCGTCCAATCAGCAGCATCCATACCGGTGTGCTGGAGGCCACCAGTGTCACATTGATCGGGGTGGAGGTGTGCAGGGCAAGGTACTGCAGCGCGTTGTACAGGCCAATGCTCAGCAGACCCAACAGCGAAAACCGGCGCCAGGCGGGCCACATGGCACTGTCGGGCCGCAGTACCGGCGCGGCCAGCGGCAGCAGCAGGACAAAGGCTAGCACCCAGCGCAGCAGGTTCAGCGTCATCGGGGGAACCAGGTCGTTCACCATGCGCCCCACCACCGCGTTGCCGGCCCACAGAATGGGTGGCAGGGTCAGCAGCAGGGCAGTCGTTGGCGTTACGCGTTGGGTCATCCTTGGACTGTACCAAGGCATTCATGGGAGGGTGGGCGGCGGGGGCAATTTCATGGCACCATGGCAGCCCGAAGGAGACACCACCATGACACAGATCCCATCCCGCGCCATCCACATCCACCAGCACGGTGGCCCCGAGCAACTCACCCTGGTGAATGTCACCGTGGGTGATCCGGGTCCGGGCGAAATCCGCATCCGCCACAAAGCCATCGGACTGAACTTCATTGACGTGTACCAGCGCAGCGGCCTGTATCCCATGCAGATGCCGGTCCAGCTGGGTATGGAAGCGTCCGGTGTGGTGGAAGCGGTGGGCGACGGTGTGACGCACCTGAAAGCCGGAGACCGCGCGGCCTATGCCAGCCAGCCGCCCGGCAGCTACTGCGAGGTGCGGGTGATGCCGGCCAAGTGCGTGTGCAAGCTGCCCGATGCCATCGATTTCGATACCGGTGCGGCCATGATGCTCAAGGGCTTGACCGCACAGTATCTGCTCAAGCGCACCCAGCCGCAGGGCGGATTGCAGCCCGGTGACTTTGTGCTGTTTCATGCCGCTGCCGGTGGCGTGGGCCTGATTGCCTGCCAGTGGGCCAAGGCCATGGGCCTGCGCCTTATCGGTACTGCAGGTTCTGATAAAAAATGCGCTCTAGCCCTCGCCAATGGGGCAGAGTTTGCTATTAATTATGTAACAGAGGATTTTCTGGCCCGCGTGAAAGAGATCACTGGCGGCAAGGGCGTGAAGGTGGTGTACGACAGCGTCGGCAAGGACACCTGGGACAAGTCGCTGGACTGCCTGGCACCGTTCGGGCTGATGGCCAGCTTTGGCAATGCATCCGGTCCGGTGGCACCGTTTGCGCCCGGCATCCTGGGCCCCAAAGGCTCCATCTATGTGACCCGCCAGACCCTGTTCACCCACATTGCCACCCGCGAGAGCACGCAGGCCATTGCGGACGACCTGTTTGACGTGGTGGTCAGCGGCAAGGTGAAGATCCATATTGACCAGCGCTATCCGCTGGAAAATGTCCAGCAGGCGCACAAAGACCTTGAGGCACGTCAAACAACCGGCTGCACGGTGCTGACGCTGTAAGGCGTCATAGGGGGAGGGAATAAAATGCGAGGTTGCCGCACAGTTTGGCTCCCCCTGGCACTGCCTCATGAAAACAATATCCATAAAACACTCTCTACTTGCGGCAGTTTTGTCCGTATCGCTGGGTCCGGTCGTTTTTGCCCAAAGCACTGCTGAAGCCCAAGCCCCGGCCCCGGCCCGCGCAGATTCCGCGCAGTCCAAGGACGTCAAGGCCAGCTTTGACCGCGCGATCAACGCAAAAAATGACTGGTATTTCTCCTGGGGCTGGAGCCGGCAGCAGTACGCTCCGTCGGACATCCACGTGTCGCAGCCCGGCCTGGGCAATGATTTCACGGTCCACCAGGCGACTGCGACCGATTTCCCCACCAGCTTCGAGGACACGATCAAGTCCACGCTCAACCTGGAGTTGACCAACCCGCAGGAAAACATTCGGATTGGCAAGTTCATGAATCCGGAGAAAACCTTTGCCATCGAGTTTTCGATCGACCACAGCAAATACAACACGGACTTCAACCAGACTGTCCCGGTGACTGGAACCGTCAACGGGGTGCCCCAAAACGGGAGTATGACGCTCACCCCGCAGAATTTCAGTTATGCGCTGCATAACGGCTTGAACCACCTGATGGTCAACGCGGTGTGGTTGAAGCATCTGTACGGACCGATGCAGCAGCCCGGAGATTTACAGTTGATCAGCCGCGTGGGCGCAGGCATTTTGCTACCCCATGCCGACAACACGATCTTCGGCAAGGAAAATCAGGTGGGTCCCAAGAACACCAACGTGTGCTGCGGTTCTGGCGACTGGTGGCAGGTCAACGGCTGGACCGCTGGCGTGGAAGTCGGTGTGCGCTATACGGTCTACAAATCCGTGTACCTGGAGCTGACCCAGAAAGTTGCGTACGGCGTGCTTCGCAAGGTACCGGTGTACCAGGGCCATGCCGACCAGACCATCTGGATGTCCGAGCAGGTGCTGTCCACGGGCTTCCTGTTCTAGGCTTGCACCATTCAGCCGGCGGGAAGCCTGGGCGAAACCGCTCGTGTCCCCCGGCCTTCGGCCTCTTCCTTTACCTCGCTATTTCACCCAGACTGCCCACCAGCTGAATGTACGGCAGCTGTTGCATGGAGGTCAGCTCTTCTTGACGCGCAAGAACTCGTCCAGAATCAGGCAGATGGCGCCCACGGTGATGGCGCTGTCGGCTACGTTGAAGGCTGGGAAGTGCATGCCGCGCCAGTGGAAATCCAGAAAGTCCACCACATAGCCGTGCACCAGGCGGTCAATCACATTGCCCACGGCGCCGCCCAGTATGCAGGCCATGGCAAAGCTGAATAGCTTCTGGCCTGGGTGGGATTTCAGCATCCAGATAATTACACCGGCCGCCACAAACCCCAGCACCGTGAAGAACCAGCGCTGCCAGCCCGACGCACCCGCCAGAAACGAGAAGGCTGCGCCGCTGTTGTGGACCCGCACGATGTTGAACAAGCTGGTCACCGTGGTGCTGTCACCCAGGTGGTAGTACCCCACGATCAGCACCTTGGTGAACTGGTCGGCCAGCAACAGGATGAAGGCCAGTCCCAGCCACTGCAGCATGCCGCCACCGCTGGACCTGCTACTGCGGGCCATCAGGCAAACGTCCTGGTTTCGCCCGCACCATCCAGATTGGAGGCACAGCGGCCACACACGGTGGGATGGCTGGCGACACTGCCCACATCGCTGGTGTAGTGCCAGCAACGCTCGCATTTGGTGCCATTTGAGGCACTAACCCCCGCCGATTGTGCAGAACCAGCTACCAAAGTAATAGCGGATGTGATGAAAACAAACTTCAGGTCGGCGCCCAGGCTGCTTAGGATGGCGAGGTCTTCGGCCGGAACCGTCAGTGTCACTTCGGCCTGTAGCGATGCACCCACCTGACCGGCGGCACGCAACGTCTCGATGTCTTTGTTGACGGCTTCCCGGATGTCGCGGATGCGGTTCCACTTGGTCAGTAACGCAGCATCAGGCGCCTGCAGCGTTACATAGCCGTCCATGAAGATCGAGTCTTTGGTGGCAACAGGTGTTTTGCCCTCGGCGCCCAACACGGCCCAGGCTTCCTCAGCCGTGAAGCTCAGGAATGGTGCCATCCAGCGCAGCATGGCCTGGGTGATGTGCCACAGCGCGGTTTGCGCGGAGCGGCGGGCCAAGCTGTTGGCGCCGGTGGTGTACAGGCGGTCTTTCAGGATGTCGAGGTAGAACGCGCCCAGGTCCTCGCTGCAGTAGACCTGCAGCTTCGACACCACGGGGTGGAATTCGTACACCTTGTAGTGCGCCAGGATGTCGACCTGCAACTGCGCCGCGCGGCTCAGCGCGTAGCGGTCGATTTCCAGCAACTGCTCAAACGGCACGGCGTCCTTGGCCGGGTCAAAGTCGCTGACGTTGGCCAGCAGGAACTTCAAGGTGTTGCGCACACGGCGGTAGGTATCCACCACACGGGCCAGGATCTTGTCGTCGATGTTCAGGTCGCCCGAGTAGTCGGTCGATGCCACCCACAGGCGCACGATCTCCGCGCCCATCTTGCTGGTCACGGTTTGCGGGTCCACCGTGTTGCCCAGGCTCTTGCTCATCTTGCGGCCCTGGCCGTCCGTGGCAAAACCGTGGGTCAACAGACCGCGATAAGGCGCACGGTCGTACAGCGCACAGCCCAGCAGCAGCGAGCTGTGGAACCAGCCGCGGTGCTGATCGTGGCCTTCGAGGTACAGATCGGCCTCAGGGGCTGAATTGTCAGCACTGGTGTGGAAGGGTGGACGCTTGTAGGCATCCTTGTGGCTGCCGCGCAGCACGTGCTGGAAGGTCGAACCCGAGTCGAACCATACTTCCAGAATGTCGGTGCTCTTGGTGTAGCTCGGTGCGTCTGCTGCTCCCAGAATTTCTTCGACCGTCACGCGGCTCCAGGCCTCGATGCCGCCTTTTTCGACGATGTCGGCCGCCTGGTCCAGGATCTCCATGGTGCGCGGATGCAACTCGCCCGAATCCTTGTGCAGGAAGAACGGCACGGGTACGCCCCAGCTGCGCTGACGCGAGATGCACCAGTCGGGCCGGTTGGCGATCATGTCGCGCAGGCGGGTCTTGCCGTTTTCGGGGTAGAAGCGGGTCTCCTCAATAGCGTCCAGTGCCAGCTGGCGCAGGGTCTTGGGCGCCTTGTCCTTGGTGAACACACCCTCGCCAGCATCCATGCGCACGAACCATTGGGCGGCGGCGCGGTAGATCACCGGCGTCTTGTGGCGCCAGCAATGTGGGTAGCTGTGGACGATGGGCTGGGTGGCCATCAGACGGTCGCTCTGGCCCAGCACTTCGAGGATGCGGGCGCAGGCTTTCCAGATGTTCATGCCACCAAACAGGGGCAGGTCTTCGGCATAGCTGCCGTTACCCTGCACCGGGTTGAGGATGTCGTCGTACTTCAGGCCATGGGCCACGCAGCTGTTGAAGTCGTCCACGCCATAGGCAGGGGCCGAGTGCACGATGCCGGTGCCGTCGGAATCACTCACATAGTCGGCCAGGTAAACCGGCGACAGGCGGGCATAGCCCGGGTGCACGTCGTGTAACGGGTGCTTGAAGTTCAGGCCACCGAGCTGTTTGCCGCTGGTGGTGGCAATCACCGTGCCGGTGGTGCCATAGCGTTCCAGGCATTTTTCGACCAGCGTGTCAGCCAGCACCAGCAGTCCACGGGGTGTATCCACCAGCGCGTAGGTCAGCTCGGGGTGGGCGTTGAGGGCTTGATTGGCAGGGATGGTCCAGGCGGTGGTAGTCCAGATGACGATGAAGGCGGGCTTGGCTTCCAGCCGCGCAGCCACCAGCGGTGCGGACGGGTGGTCCGACAGCTTGCCAGGCAGGAAGGCCTGCAGCAGGGCCTGCTTGTCGGCAGCTTCAAAAGCCACGTCCAGCGTGTCGCTCTTTTTGTCGGCGTACTCGATCTCGAACTCGGCCAAACTTGAGCCGCAGTCAAAGCACCAGTACACGGGCTTGAGCCCGCGGTAAACAAAGCCACGCTCGATCACGCGCTTGAAGGCGCGGATTTCACCGGCTTCGTTGGCCGGGTCCATGGTGCGGTACGGGCGCTCCCAATCACCCAGTACGCCCAGACGCTTGAAGTCCTCGCGTTGCTGGTTGATCTGTTCGGTGGCAAATGCGCGGCTCTTGGCCTGCATGTCGTCACGGCTCAGATTGCGCCCGTGCAGTTTTTCGATGGCATTCTCGATCGGTAGACCGTGGCAGTCCCAGCCGGGGATGTACTGCGCATCAAAGCCCGCGAGCTGCTTGGACTTGACGATCATGTCCTTGAGCACCTTGTTCAGCGCGTGGCCGATGTGCAGCTTGCCGTTGGCGTAGGGCGGGCCGTCGTGCAGCACAAACAGGGGAGCACCAGCACGGCTATCGCGCAGGCGGCGGTACAGGCCTTCCTCGTTCCAGGTTTTTACCCATCCTGGCTCGCGCTTGGGCAGATCGCCGCGCATCGGGAAGGGGGTGTCAGGCAGGTTCAGGGTACTGCGGTAATCTTGCTTTTCAGTCATGGCGAGTTCAATCCAGGTAATCGGGTGGGGGCCCCTAGTGCACTGCGGGAGGTGCTAATGGCGGGGTGACTCTCTGTGAGGGCAGAAGTGACGCGGGGCAAGGTGCGTCGCTGACCGGGTGGTCGGCCCCGTCAAATTCGGGCCGCGAACCAAGCCCGAGCGTCATCGCAGTCCTGGCGTATGCCCTTTGTCAGGGATTCCAGACCGTCGTACTTCAGCTCGTCGTGCAGTTTGTGCAGTAGTTCCACGCGGATGATTTTACCGTAGGCCCCCTCGGGACCCAGATGGGCGGGCCAGTCCAGGCAATGGGTTTCGAGCAATACGCGGCCCCCGTTGACATCGGTCGGGTCCAGCGACGGGCGTACCCCAAGGTTGGCCACGCCCTGGATCGGCTGCTCGGACAGGCCATGTACCAGTACGGCGAAGATGCCGCTGGCAGCGGGCTTCCAGTGGGAAAAGCGCAAGTTCAGCGTCTTGAACCCCAGTGTGCGGCCCAGCTTGCGCCCGTGCACCACGTGGCCGGAGATGCAATACGGACGCCCCAGCAGGCGGGCGGTGTCCTGCATGCGGCCTTCACCCAGCGCATCGCGCACAGCGGAGCTGGAGACACGCAGGCCATGGACTTCGTAACTGTTCATGCGGGCCACGTCGAAGCCCTGCGTTTGGCCAGCGTTGTCCAGAAAAGTGTAGTCACCCGCGCGCTGTGCCCCAAAACGGAAATCATCACCGACCAGCACATAGCGGGCGCCCAGTCCCTGCAGCAGCACCTGGTCGACGAAGGCCTGGGGCGTCTGTGCCGCCAGACGGGCATCAAAGGGCAGCACCACGGCCTGGTCGACCCCGCAATGGGCCAGGTCCACCAGCTTGTCGCGCAGCGTACCCACGCGGGCTGGTGCAAGCTCCGGCTTCTTGTACAGGCCGGCAAAGTAGTCGCGCGGATGCGGCTCGAAGGTCAATACGCAACTCGGAACGCCGCGTTGCTGGGCTTCCCCGCGCAGCAGCGCCAGCATGGCCTGGTGGCCCCGGTGGACGCCGTCGAAGTTACCGATCGTTACCGCGCAGGCGCTGGCAACTTCGGGGTGGTGGAAACCGCGAAAAACCTTCATGGATTTGTTATCTTTTTGATAGCAGGCTGCGCACACCGCACGAGGGCCCGACGTCAATTTGTCATGGAAACACTGTATATTGTGACGCAGAGCGGGGATTGGGCGTAGTCCGGGTCCGCGCTTGCAGACATTTGCAGTCCGTGTTGGTGGTAGTTTTTACCGTTGATGGAGGCGTTGCGTGAAAGTCTTGAAGTTGTCGGCCCAGGGTTTGCCCCAGTCGTGGATCTCGCTGGAACAGGCGGTCATCCACTACGCGGCGGGAGAGGTGCGCTGGGAATCGGGGGGCGAGGTTGCCATATTCCGGGGCGGGCACAACGCTGTCACCGGACAGCAGTCCATCATCCGGGTGAATAGCATCATCGGCACCCGTGGCGTGCCCAACATCAACCCCTTCAACCTGCGCCCCGGCCTGACCAACGCAAAGTTGTTCATCCGCGACCGCAATGTGTGCGCCTACTGCGGCGGGCACTTTCATGAGACTGACCTGACGCGTGAGCACATCATCCCGTTCGCCCAGAACGGCATCGATACCTGGATGAACGTGGTCACGGCCTGCAAGTTATCCCCCCTGTTTTTATTACTACATCGTCGTGTGATTGACAACTCCCGTCTGAGATATCGAAATGGGTGTCAAGTTGCAACTCGTAAATATTGCCGGTTTGGTTTACGAGTTCATCCCAAAAGCTCTTCGGTCACTCCGACAGAGCGAACTGAGTCATGAACGAGCTTTTTCTTGCAATTGATAGCACTGGGTATCCTTCGGGTTGGCTCTCTTGGCAAGAAGCCGTCACCAACGAGGTGCTTGGTAAGGTGTCATATGGTTTTGGCGACTATGAGTTCACTTTTACCGGTGGCAAGAATCGGGATTCTGGGTTGAACTCCACGGTTACGCTGAAGAGCATCTTGGTAATGCATGGTCGCAATCGCATCGCTTCGAAGTACGCGACCATACCGTTGTCGAATCAGGCGCTCTTTAGGAGAGATCGCTTTACGTGCGCCTATTGCGGCGAAATACACATGCGAGGTTTAACCCGAGATCACATCGTTCCGCTTTCGCGCGGCGGAATTGATGCGTGGCATAACGTTTGTGCCTGTTGCTCTGACTGCAATCGTCGTAAAAATGCAAATTTGCTCGAAGAGTTGGGTTGGGAGTTGTTGTTCCTACCATATGCACCAAACCACCAAGAAGGCTTGCTCCTTCAGAATCGACGCATTCTTTGTGACCAAATGGAATTGTTGAAATCTATGCTTCCAAAGCACTCTCGATTGGCGATGTAGTCGCTTTCGGTACTTGAGGGAGTGCCTGCGACAATATTCAATATCCACATTTCATTGTGGATGAAGCGGTCGATGTGGCTTGACGTGAAAGACATACCTCATCTTGCGCTGTAACTCCCACTTCGTGGGGCAGTTCGCTACCACGTGAGCGTTTGTTGCTAACAAGCCGAGGAGCAGATTTTGCTCCACTTATTGACACAAAATTGACAGACAGTTATTGCATTCTGCTCCTAGAATTCAGATCTTTCAGATCAAATGTTTGTTTACTTTTAGCTTGAAATTTGGAACCTATGATTTCACGGACCAGCGGCATTCAGTCACCCTTACAAGCATATGGCCTGTGGTCACCCGGAGTGGTCCTGATGCGCAACCTGAACTTTCAGGCTAAGGCGCTTCTGATTTCCATAGTCTTTCTAGCTCCCATGCTGGTGCTCTTGGCCTGGATGATGATGAGCCAAACAGACCAGGCGATGCAAAACCGCATGAATGCCACACGCCAACATGTGGAGGTGGCACATGGAGTGCTGCTCTGGGCTCAGGCACGGGAAGCCAGTGGCGAACTGACCACGCAGGCTGCACAGAACATAGCAAAGCAAGCTATCTCCAAGATGCGTTACGACGGTATCGAGTACTTCTGGATCAACGACATGACCCCCGCGGTCATCATGCATCCCATTAAACCGGAGTTGGACGGAAAGGACGTAAGTGGGACCAAAGACCCCAATGGCTTTGCACTGTTTGTGGGATTCGCTGATATGGTGCGCAAGAACGGACAAGGCTTCGTTCCCTACCTCTGGCCCAAGCCCGGAATGGAGCAACCGGTCGAGAAGATCTCTTACGTCAAAGGTTTTGAGCCCTGGGGTTGGGTGATCGGTTCAGGTATCTATGTGGATGATCTGCGCCGTGAGCAAAACGCAAGACTCTGGGTGGCATGTTTGGTGCTTGCAGCAGTGCTCATGGTGGCAGGCTATTTCTTCTATTCTTTCTACAAGGTAAACAAGGGTGGGCTCGCAGTCGTGAGTCAGCACCTCAATGAGCTTGCGGCGGGTGATCTGCGAAATCGCCCATTGCAACCTTGGGGAAAAGATGAGCCTGCCAGGCTGATCTTTGACTTGCACAGGGTCTATGACTCCATGCATGACCTGATCCGACGGGTTCGACACTCTGCGCGCGAACTGGAAGGCACTAGCCAGGAAGTATCTAGGGCCAGTATGGATTTGTCGATGCGAACAGAAGATGCCGCTTCAAATCTGGGTGAACAGGCGTCCGCCGTAGAAGAAATCGGAACGCAAGTTAGCCAAACTGCAGAGAGGACGCAACAGGCTGCAATGGTTGCAAGTCAAAACTCTGAGGTTGCTCAACGTGGCGGAATAATCATTGAAGAGGTTGTCGAAACCATGCGCGATATCCATACCTCTTCTTCCAAGATCAATGACATCATTGGGACCATAGACGGTATTGCATTCCAGACCAATATCCTGGCGCTCAATGCCGCTGTCGAGGCGGCCCGCGCCGGCGAGTCAGGGCGGGGCTTTGCGGTCGTTGCGTCAGAAGTCCGTAGTCTTGCCGGCCGCAGTGCTGAAGCTGCCCGTGAGATCAAGTATCTTATTTCTACAAGTGTCGAGAGAGTATCTGCCGGAACAAAAGTTGTAGAGGGTGCTGGGAAGACGATGGCCGAGTTAGTGACCAAGGCCAGTGAAATCAGTCAGCTTCTGGGCGATATATCCGTGGCAACCAAGGAGCAATCGATTGGAGTGGAAGAAGTTGTCAAGGCTATCCACCTTCTGGATAGCCACACACAACAGAATGCAGCGCTTGTAGAGCAGACGAGTGCTTCGGCAGCATCCTTGAGTGGTCAGGCACACGACCTTACTACCGAAATTGCGCGATTCAGAAGTGGCTCCGCAAATTTGAACAGCTGAGATAGAGACAGACTCCGGGCATATTGCCTGGCCGACAATGGCCAAGCGGAAGGAGTTTGTGATGAACAAGAAATCGTCTGGACGGCGCTCACGC
>Ga0209277_10000028_pt1 | contig 90072 bp, 92 predicted proteins | sample JI81AbrownDNA_FD_187503 | JGI IMG/M metagenome (GOLD analysis project Ga0209277, IMG submission 187503) | Wastewater effluent complex algal communities from Wisconsin, to seasonally profile nutrient transformation and Carbon sequestration -... | ecosystem: Engineered > WWTP > Effluent > Algae... | reverse complement strand
CGACACCAACCCCGAGAAGGAAGACACCGAGTACGTCAACAGCATTCTGGACGCCGTGCAGTGGCTCGGCTTTGGCTGGCAGGCCAACGGCCAGAGCCACCTGTTTCAGGCCAGCGACTACTTTGGCTTCATGTACCGCGCAGCGGAATACTTGATTGAAGCCGGCAAAGCGTATGTGGACGAACAAACCGCGGAGCAAATGCGCGCCAACCGCGGCGACTTTGGCAAGCCCGGGGTGGACAGCCCGTTCCGCAGCCGCACACCGGCCGAGAACCTGGCCCGCTTCCGCGAAATGCGCGACGGCAAGCATGAAGACGGCAGCATGGTGCTGCGCGCCAAGATCGACATGGCCAGCCCCAACATCAACATGCGCGACCCGGCCATCTACCGCATCCGCCGCGCCACGCACCACAACACGGGCGACACCTGGTGCATCTACCCCATGTACACCTTTGCGCACCCGATTGAGGACGCACTGGAGCAGATCACCCACAGCATCTGCACGCTGGAGTTTGAAGACCAGCGCCCGTTTTACGACTGGCTGATGGACAGATTGTGCGAGGGTGGCTTGCTGGCCCACCCCGCGCCCAAGCAGTATGAGTTTGCCCGCCTGAACCTCACCTATGTGATCACCAGCAAGCGCAAGCTGGCGCAACTGGTGTACGACCACAAGGTTAGCGGCTGGGACGACCCCCGCATGCCAACCATCGTCGGCCTGCGCCGCCGCGGCTACACGCCCGAGAGCCTGCAACTGTTTGCCGAGCGCATTGGCGTGACCAAGAGCGACAGCTGGATCGACTACAGCACGCTGGAAGGCTGCCTGCGCGAAGACCTGGAGGCCAAAGCCCACCGCGGCATGGCCGTGATCAATCCGGTCAAGCTGGTGCTGACCAACTGGGACGAGGTGATGGGTGCCGGCCACCTGGAGCCCTGCACCCAGCCCGCCCTGCCCCATGCTGCGGACGGTGTGGAAGTGCCCACACGCCACTTCACCATTGGCAAAGAAGTGTGGATCGAACGCGAAGACTTTGAAGAAGAGCCACCCAAGGGCTACAAGCGCCTGTTTCCCGGCAACAAAGTGCGCCTGAAGGGCGGCTACGTGATCGAATGCACCGGCTGCAACAAGGACGCGAACGGCACCATCACCGAAGTGCTGGCCACCGTGGTGCCCGACACCAAGAGCGGCACGCCCGGCAGCGACTTGGTGAAGGTAAAGGCTGCCATCACCTGGGTCGGCGTGGCCGATGGCGTGAGCGCCGAAGTGCGCATGTACGACCGCCTGTTCCTCGACGCCCAGCCCGACGCGGGCGGCAAAGACTTCATCGAAAGCCTGAACCCCAACAGCCTGAAAGTGGTGACCGCGATTGTGGAGCCGTCACTGGCCAACGCCGCGCCGGACCAGAAGTTCCAGTTTGAACGGCATGGGTACTTTGTGGCGGATCGGGTGGATCACGTGCAAGGCAGCAAGCCGGTGTTTAACCTGGCGGTAGGGTTGAAGGATAGTTGGGGGAAGTAACAAAGCAATAGGAGGGAGGGGCAAATGGAATTACAGACACCTTCACGGAGTGAAATACCACTTCGGAGTTTTTCAGTATTCGGTCTACATGGCGATAGAGACATAACAATTCAATTCGACGCACAGACACGAATAATTGTTGCGTCAAATGGAATGGGAAAGACCAGCATCATAAATTTGCTCTTTCATTTCCTATCTAGAAATTTCTATCGATTAGCTCAGTACGAATTTGAGTCAATAGAGGCGTCCTTCGGTAATGGGAGCGTGGTGAAGCTTCTTTGGAGTGAACTCGAAAGTGAAATGCCTATTTTTTCCAAGGGTGAACTTCCGCCAGCGGCCCGCCGAGTTTACGAGCGCGTTGATACCGAGCAACTAGCTTCACTGCTAGAACTTTATCGATCACAGCGTGATTTTGAACTCCTTCGTAGAGCGCCACTTTTTGTCTATGTCAGATCCTCTCTAGGTATTCCATCAACAGAACTGCATAGAGCCTTGATGCTTTTTGATCGATCTGTAAAAGACAATCTCTTTGTCGGAAATGCAGGAGCTATTGCCCGGAAGCAAATAGAACAAGCCTTTCCATATGAGTTGCTTTTTTTACCCACGTATCGACGCGTCGAAGAAGATTTATCTAATCTTGGACTGAGTGTTGAAGACGGCGCCGCAAAGGGAATAAACATCATCAACTTTGGCATGAGTGATGTCAGAAAGAGATTTGATACTGTTTTACGGTCTATTAGCGAATCAAGCTTGATTTTTTACCAACAAATGAGTGGAAGGATGTTGGACGAGCTAATGAAAGGCTTGAGTGCGGAGACTTTGGACTATCAGTACATAAGTAGTCCTGCAGTAGTAGAACCATTATTAAAGCGCTTTGCATCATCCATTTCTTCAAAAACACAAAGCGAGGTTCTCACTCTGACCGTTTCCGGGCGCATTAAAGAGCCACAGTACCGGCCACTTGCTTACTTCATTTCAAGGCTTGTAGAGATAGACCGCGAACGTCAGCAAGCGGAGTCATATGTAGTCCGATTTTGTGATGTCGTGAATGCGTATTTGCAAGACAAGGCCGTGGAGTTCAATAATGAAACGATGACGATAAAAGTCATGGGCTTGAGAAATCGCAAAGAGATTTCTCTCGAGAAATTGTCGTCGGGAGAAAAGCGAGGGTGTCCCGAATTTTGTGTAAACGGGGCGAGTGTTAAGTCTTGGGCATCCTCTCTTCAAACTGGATGGTAAACCGGGTCAATGCAGCTTTCCAGTCTCGCAGCGGCATAGTCCATTTCTTGCTGATGTTGGCCAAGGCAAGATAGAACAACTTCAACAGCGCGTCGTCACTGGGGAATGAGCCCCGGTTCTTGGTGATCTTGCGCAAACTCATGTTCACCGACTCAATCGCGTTGGTCGTGTAAATGATGCGCCGTATCTCCGGCGGGTAGTCGAAGAACGGTGTGATACGGGCCCAGTTGCTGCGCCAGGATTTGACGATGGTCGGATAGTCAGTGCCCCATTTGTCATCGAATTCGTTGAGCCTGATGGCTGCCTCGTCCACGGTCGAGGCGGCATAGATGGCCTTCAAGTCAGCAGCCACCGCCTTGCGCAGTTTCCAGCTCACATAGTTCAGACTGTGGCGCACCATGTGCACCAAGCAAAGCTGCACCGCCGTCTTGGGGTACACCGCCTCGATGGCATCGGGGAAGCCCTTTAAGCCATCCACGCAGGCAATGAAGATGTCCTGCACGCCCCGGTTCTTGAGTTCCGTGACAACCTGCAGCCAGAACTTGGCACCCTCAGTCTGGGCGATCCACAGGCCTAGAATTTCCTTCTCGCCCTCCATGCTGATGCCCAGCGCCAGGTAAACAGCTTTGGCACGCACTGCACCAGCGTCACGGGTTTTGACATGGATGCAGTCCAAGTAGACGATGGGGTACAGCGCATCCAGCGGACGGGCCTGCCAGGCTTTGGCTTCGTCCATCACCGCGTCCGTGACCGAGGAGATCAGCGTGGGCGAAACTTCTGCGCCATACATCTCTTCCAGATGGCTCTGGATCTCGCGCACCGTCATGCCACGGGCGTACAAAGACAGGATCTTCTCGTCAAAGCCTGCCCAGCGGGTTTGGTGTTTGGTCACGATCTGCGGCTCGAAGCTGCCATGCCGATCCCGCGGGATTTCTATGGGCAACTCGCCGAAGTCGCCTTTGAGCGTCTTTTTGCTCTTGCCGTTGCGGGTGTTACCAGCAGGGTTTGCAACCGTGTCGTTCTTGGCGTGGCCCAAGTGTTCGGCCATCTCGGCTTGCAGGGCACGCTCCACCAGTTTCTTGGTGAGCAGCTTGAGCAGGCCGTTCTCACCGATGAGGTCTTCAGGTTTCTTGTAATCAGCCAGCAGGCTGTCGATCAATTCGTTCGTGACGGTCATTTATTTGCATTTCCATTGCAGTGCAGCAGTTTCCTGCCAATTGACCGTTTACACAAAAGTTCTTACACCCCCTCGTTATTCAAAATACGGCGCATGATGCTCGCCTTCTCCAATCGCTCAGCAGGCATTAGTTCTAATTCGCGCGATCTGAATCTGAGTTGCTCGATCAACACAGCACACACGCCTTCGCAGCGCACTACTTCTTCCCAGTCCTCTGACTTGGCTGCCTGGAGCATACGTGCGCTACTGTCCTCAATAGCCTTGTAGTAGTCGATCAAAACTTTACTCACTTTATGGCTCCTGGGGCTTAGCCGGGTACAGCCTGTAGGTAAGCAGGGCCCGTTCCGTCAATCTGTTTCCATCCGCTAGCCACCAGCTCGATCAATCGGCTCACTTCTTCAAGCCCATTCACGTCATTGCGCACGTTGGCAAGTGTGGCCTGCGTGACACAGTACCTGTAAAGATTGTGGAGATTGGCTGCTAGCTCCCCGCCCTCTTCCAGGTTCAAGGGAGCAATCAACCCTTCCTCAAGGATACGTACGGCCACTCCAATTTTGCGGCCCTTCAAGGGAATATCACCGCTTTGCATTGCCACCCTTGCGCTGCCCAGTGCTTGCAAAAGACCGTCGAACAGCAAAGACACCAACTTATGAGGATCAGCACTGCTGACGCTGGTTTCAACGCCTACATTTTTATAGATGGCTGCGGACCGGGTGGCGACTGCTGTAAACATGCTGCAATTCCTTTTGTTCTACAGAAGTTATCGGCAGGTCGATGGCTGGCTAAAGGCTTCTGCCCCAAACAATTTTTGCCAAGGGATATCGCGATCAAACATCTAACACTGAATAAATATGCGACACCAGCCTTGGAGGGGGTCCCACCGAATTGACCCAAATTTATGCAGTGGATTTGTTCCAAGTAGTCACCTGCTGGGCGACGTAAGCGTTTAGCGCACTTAAGCTCGCCATCTGCGCGTCTAACGCTGTGTACTGTTTGCGAAGCCGGGACTCTACGGCAGCAGCTCGGTCCGTCACCCTCGTTTGGTCAGCCGCATTTCGGTTAAGTGCCTTTCGAAGCGACTCTGTCTTATTTGTGACCAAACCACCTGAAGCCATAACCCCCTGCGCCAAAGCACTGAATTTCAGGGCAAATCCATTAGTTACTGCATTGCCATTGTCGGTAGTGAACAACTTTTTTAACTCTGTTCCATTGTTCGCAGCTGCCCCAAACTTGGTTGTGTTAATCGTCAAGGAGCCGTCTAGTTGGCGCTGTATTCCCACATCGGAAAGTCGCTGATAAGCACTGCTTCCCGAGCTGATGGACCCCACCATATTGCGAAGGACGTTTTGCAGACCCAGCACTGCAGAGTCGCCCTGGAATATTGAAGGAGTCTTGGTGGCCGCGTCGTATTTGGTCAAATCTGCCAACGATGCCGCCAAGGTGTTGTAGGCCGTTACAAACGCCTGAACACTCTTTACGGCAGGAGTCACATCCTCACGCACCGACAAGGTGACCGGAGCAAGCACTTCGGTGCCAAGACCGTAGTTAGTGGTCGTAGTGGCTGTCAGGTTGATTGTCACTCCTGGAATGTTGCCATTTAGCGTGTTGGTTTGGGAGGTAACAGCCAATCCATTGATTCGAGCATTAGCGTTGGAGCCATATTGCACTGGCAAACCGGCTGTGGCCATCCCAAAGGCACCGGCTTCGGGATCAAAAGCCAAGCGCGAAAGGCCCAGGTTGTCAGTCGTCTGCCCATCCGCATCGGTAGTCGCTTGCATTCGGAACCCAGAGGCTGTTCCCGTTTCTTTAGACCGCAACAGCAGGCGATCACTCGTACCGTCATTGAACGCCGTGGCCACCACACCTGCGTTTGTGCTGTTGATTTTTGCAGCTAGCGTGGCAATAGTGTCGCTAGCCGTTGCTGTAATGCTGACATCGGAGCTGGCACCGCCGGGGGTAAAAACCCCTGCAGCCCAGCTGCCTGTTCGCAAAGTCAGTGTGCCCGCCCCAACCAAGCCACCAGCGGTCACTGGGGCTGAATTGAGAGATTGCGGCTTGGCCAAGCTATCCACGTCAAGGGTAAAAGATGTTGCGCTTGCAGTGTCTGTAACCGAGATGTTAGCCGCACTGGAGTTGGAACTGGATCCCGAGCGGGCTGACCAAGCTGTGGCTGCAGTCATAGCTTTAGCTGCATCCGCAAGTGCAGAAAACCCGGACTGAATGGTGCCCATGGCTGAAATCTGCCCTTGCACCAATGTTGCTTTAGTCTCCAGCGCCTTAAGCGGTTGTTTCTCTAGCGCCACCAATTGAGTGACGATGCTTTCCACCTGTAGCCCACTGCCAATACCTGCGGATGAAATCGTAGCCATGAGAGCCTCCTTCGCCATCGAATACCGGAAAGTGTCGCATTTTTGGCGGAAACCTAAACTCTGAACTAGCGCCTGTTAGCGCATGTTTTACGCCCTAACCAAAAAAACGACGGGGAACATTCGTTCACCGTCGTTTTGATTATCGGCACTCTGCGCCGCAACTTAAACCGCGCCGCGACTTGCAGCGCCTGGTTTTAACGCAACAGCGCAAGGACACCCTGCGGCAACTGATTCGCCTGGGCCACCATGGCCGTGCCAGCCTGCTGGAGGATCTGAGCACGCGACAGGTTGGCGGTTTCTGCAGCGAAGTCAGCGTCCTGAATCCGTGAGCGAGATGCGCTCAAGTTATCAGATGTTGTACGCAGATTCGAAATTGTCGTGTCAAATCGCGATTGCAAGGCACCAAAACTAGCCCGTTGACCGTTGACAGCGGACAGAGCTCCATCGACTGTAGTCAGAGTGCGAGTCGCTGACTCAACAGTGGACACATCCAAGGTGCTAGCAGCCTGCAGCTGACTTCCAGAAGTCGCCGCTGTGAAGTAACCCACGCCAGCAGCACTGGCAGTGTTGGCAATACCGAATGTCTTGTCAGAATCCAACGTCACAGCACCGGTTACGTACACACTTGCCGCAGTGTTTGCTGCCAAAGTTTGCGCCTGAACTGTAATTGCACCTGAGGTAGCCGACGTCGTAATTTTTATGTCGTTACCTGTAGCATTGGTCAAAGTAATCCCAGTGCCTGCTGTGTTGAGTTTGGCAGTAATGCCTGTAGTAGAACTCTTGTCGTTAAAAGCGGTGATCGCGCTGGCCAATCCATCGGCGGTATTGCCTGTTGAGCCAACAGTAAACGATACAGTAGCTGCACTGGAGTTATCCGAAATAACTGACAAAGAATAACTAGCGCTAGCCGTGAAGGTCCCTGCATCAATTTCAGTACGCGCACTGGCACTCACGCCTGTGGATCCCGACTGAGCGTTAATATTTGCCGCTACCGTTTTCGCGGTTGCACCTGCTGCGACAGTCACCGTTGCAGTGCCGAGAGAGCCATTGACTACAATTGAATTGGCTGCAATGGTGCTGGCTGCGCCAGTGATTGCGGTAGACGCGTTGGCTCCCGCACTGGAACCGACCACCAAGTCACCAGCCCCGCCGGCTGTTGTCGCAGCGGAGGATCCGATTCGGTTATTGCCGTACTTGCTTGTGCTGAAATTAGCCGTAGTCGCAGTAATGGTTTGATTGGCATTGGCTCCGACCTGGAAGGTGGCCGAGCCAAAACTGCCATCCAAAAGCTTCTGGCCGTTGAACTCTGTAGTCTTGGCAATGCGGTCCAGCTCAGAGGTGAGCTGGCCGACCTCCGCATTAAGCGCAGCGCGATCACTTGCCGAGTTGGTCGCGTTCGCAGACTGCACAGCAAGTTCACGCACTCGCTGCAAGATGGTGCCGGCCGCACCGAGCGCACCTTCAGCAGTTTGCGCTAGAGAAATGCCGTCGTTTGCATTGCGCGCCGCCTGCGTCAGGCCTCGAATTTGGGAAGTCATACGCTCTGAAATGTTCAAGCCAGCAGCATCGTCTTTCGCGCTATTGATGCGCAAACCTGATGACAAGCGTGTCATCGATGTGGCCAACGAGTTCTGCGATGAAGTGAGGTTGCGCTGTGCTGTCAACGAATTGATATTACTGTTGATACTGGATGTCATGTGATATCTCCTAAAAGAACCATCTAAATCCGGCGAAATGCCGATCTCACCGTCAGCATTGCTGCTAACGCCATGACCGGTGTGCCACCTAAAGCACTTGCCGGACGACGGGGTTGTTATGACCCGTTGGAATTGATTTCGGGATACCAGCGAGAAACTTTAGCCAAATCACGCAATACGCCCAGTTAACACACGTTTTTGGGTCGACAAAAGAGAAGTAATGGATTTTTAGCCTTCAATTCCACCATATTAGGGTTAACCCTTATAAAGTTTTGCAAATTGCTGCAAATTAGCTGGGCTTTTACCGCTTTTATTGGCAATTTACGGAGGCGCGGTCTCTCCACAATTTACCCATCGTTACTGATTGCCTGTGGAGACTACAGGCTTTGCAATCGGCGGCGAAACCGGTTTGTCTATTTTTTTAGGAGTTTCGCAATGGCCTCAACCATCAATACAAATATCTCGTCGATGACAGCGCAGCGCAACCTGAGTCAGTCGCAGGGCTCGCTAGCAACTTCCATGCAACGCTTGTCATCAGGCTTGCGGATCAACAGCGCCAAGGATGATGCAGCAGGTCTGGCCATTGCAGACCGCATGACCTCACAAATTCGCGGCTCTACACAAGCCGCACGCAATGCAAACGATGGCATTTCTCTGGCGCAGGTTGCGGAGGGGGCTCTGGGTGCGGCCGGCACGATCCTGCAACGGGTGCGAGAACTTGCAGTGCAGTCGGCTAACGCCACCAACTCGGCAAGCGACCGCGCCGCGCTCAACGCAGAGGTGGGACAACTCACCTCTGAACTGGACCGAATTGCAAAATCCACCGAATTCAACGGCCAAAAACTTTTAGATGGTAGTTTTGGCTCCGCTACCTTTCAGGTGGGTGCCAACGCGAACCAAAGCATTACCGCCACGACTGCGAACTTCAGTACTAACAAATACGGCAATAACCGCATCGGTTCGGTAGTGTCAGCTAATGCAGGTGGCGCTGGTGACCTGGTTACGGGTTCTACGGCAAACGCAGTGGCGTCTTCAGCCGGAGCAGCCGCAGCCATTACCAGCCGGATCACCGGCGGTGGCACTGTCATTGTCAATGGTGCCAGTGGCAGTGCGACCATCCCCGTGTCGGCTGGCGACAGCGCAAAGACAGTGGCCGCAGCTATCAACGCACAGTCGGGCACCACAGGTGTTGCAGCCACTGCGCGCACTGAAATTGATCTTGGTACTTTTGCCGCTAATGCCGGTTACACCTTGCAGGTAACGTCGGACAACTCAACCGCAGTATCGATAGCATTCACCGTAGGCAGCCCCGCCAACACGCCCGACAGTCTTGCTGCTGGCATCACCGCCTTCAATGACAAAACATCACAGACTGGCCTGAGCGCAAAACTCAATTCTGCAGGCACTGGCATAACTGTCACAAATGCCACCGGCAATGACATATTGATTGGCAACATATCAGCGACTGGTAGCAACGTAACAGTTGGAACAACTGTAGCCGTCGCATCCAATGGCGCTCCAGCGGCGGCGGCTAATGGAGCTTATGTTACCGGCGCGCTGACCCTTGATTCAGACAAAACCTTTGGCGTAGTGGCTACGGGCGCACAGGCCGCCGCCGCCACAGGCTATTTCAATGCTGCTGCGGCTGGTAGCCAGTTGCAGGCAGCCAGCACACTGGACGTATCAACTGTTGCCGCCGCAACCCGCTCATTGTCAACCGTAGATTCCGCTCTGGCCACCGTCAATGGGCAGCGTGCCAGCTTCGGCGCTCTGCAGTCGAGATTTGAAACCACCATATCCAATTTGCAAACCACAGCAGAAAATCTGAGCGCATCACGTTCACGCATTCAGGATGCCGATTTTGCACTCGAGACTGCCAATCTCTCTCGCACCCAGATCCTGCAGCAGGCCGGCACCGCCATGGTGGCGCAGGCCAACCAGTTGCCGCAGGGTGTGCTGGCGCTGTTGCGTCAATAAACATCGGCAAAAAGGGCTCAAGTTCAACTGAGCCCAGTCGATAACCAGCCAACATTCATATTCGGCGTGTAGGAGTTTTCCCTACACGCCGTTTCTGCGTTTCCGACGCGCGCATTAGCCGTTTTCCGATTCAAGTTTTGCGCTGCCCATTCCAGAATTCAGCCCATGGTGATTCAAACGAGTTGCCGCCCTAAACAGGAGCTGAAAATGACCAACGAGCAAATGCTGAACGAGATCCGGGAAGCCAACATGACTTACCTGATGCTGGCGCAAAACCTGATTCGCCAGGACAAGGCCGAAGCGCTGTTCCGCCTGGGCATGTCGGAAGAGTCTGCCGATCTCATCGGCGCGCTCTCGCCTGCACAGATCATGAAAATTGCATCGGGCAACATGCTGCTGTGCCGCTTCCGGGTGGATGACGACATGGTCTGGAACCTGCTGACCAACCACTCGGTGAACAAGGTAGACAACGATGCCACCACACGCTTGCACGCCAGCATTTTGATGTCCGGCCGTTTCGCCGAGACGATGTAACCCCCCCCATTTTCCGGAGAGAACCACCATGGCCACCAAAAGCGTACTCAAAGATTCGAAGCAGGTTGAACGAGCCGTTGCACTGATTCAGCTGGGCGCCCGCCTGCAAGTGCTGGAGAGCGAAACCGACTTGTCCTACGAACGCTTGTTGCGCCTGTACAAAGAGGTGGCCGGTCGCTCACCCAGCAAGGGGCAACTGCCCTTCTCCACCGAGTGGTTTCTGACATGGCAGCCCAATATCCATGCATCGCTGTTCCAGAACACCTACGAATACCTGACCAAGGTGAGCGCGCTGGAAGACATTGACGCCATCATGAAGGCCTACAAGCTCTACTGTGAGCAGATTGCTGCCTGCGGCGTGGAACCGCTGCTGTCCATCACCCGTGCCTGGCGTCTGGTGAAGTTTGTCGACAACAACATGCTGTCCATGACCAAATGCTCCAAGTGCGGTGGCCACTTTGTCAGCGAAGCCTACGAAAACTCACGGCACTACGAGTGCGGCCTGTGCAACCCGCCCGCCCGCGCCGGCAAGGGTGCGTCCATCGGCGGCATCCTGTTGCACTGATTGCTATTTTTTTGATAGCTACCTGCGCAATATTGACGGGGGCTAGACCCGCATTTCTTACAAAATTCAAGTCGCCCAGCTGCCTGACGATATGATAGAGACAGGCCCCCAAAGGCCTGCCTCTTCAACCCTTGGAGCCCCTGGCTTCCCTGTCACAATGCATTTATGTTCGTAATCATTGGCTGGCTAGTCGTTCTGGGCTGCGTGTTCGGCGTGTTCATCATCCACGGCGGCAACATCTCCGTCATCTTGAAGGCATTACCCTTCGAGATGATCACCATTGGCGGTGCAACGATTGGCGCGTTTCTGGCCAATAACCAGATGAAGGTGGTCAAGTCCACCATGCGCGGACTGGGTGCCTGCTTCAAAGGCAGCAAATACACCAAGGCGCGCTATATGGAGTTGATGGCGCTGCTGTTCGACATCCTGCAGAAAGCGCGCAAGGAAGGCCTGATGGCCATCGAAAACGATGTCGAGAATCCGCACGAATCGGCACTGTTCAAGAAATACCCCACGGTAGGCTCGGACCACCATGTGGTCGAATTCATTACCGATTACCTGCGCATGATGGTCTCGGGCAACCTCAACGCCCATGAGATCGAATCGATCATGGACAGCGAAATAGAAACGCACCACCATGAGGAACATGCCGCGGTGGCCGCCATCCAGCGGATCGCCGGTGGATTGCCGGCTTTCGGTATTGTGGCTGCGGTGCTGGGCGTGGTGAACACCATGGGCTCGGTCGGCCAGCCCCCGGCGGTGCTGGGCGGCATGATCGGCTCCGCGCTGGTGGGAACGTTCCTCGGTATCTTGCTGGCCTACGCTTTCGCCGAGCCGCTGGCCGGCCTGCTGGAGCAAAAGAACGAGGAAGCCGGCAAGGAGCTGCAGTGCATCAAGACCGTTTTGCTGGCCAGCATGCAGGGCTACAACCCTTCCACCGCCATCGAATTTGGTCGCAAGGTTCTGTATTCCACTGAGCGCCCGACGTTCGCGGAGCTGGAAGCCCACGTCAAGAAAAAATAAGGCCATGAGACGCTAGACATGGCAGGAGACGCCAAGAAACTTCAGCCGATCATCATCAAGCGGGTCAAGAAGGGTGGCCACGCAGCGCATGGCGGCGCCTGGAAGATTGCGTATGCCGACTTCGTGACGGCCATGATGGCCTTCTTTCTGCTGATGTGGCTGCTGGGCAGCACGACCGAAGGCGACAAAAAAGGCATTTCCGACTACTTCCAGTCCCCGCTCAAGGTGGCATTACAGGGTGGGTCGGGGGCCGGCGCCAGCAACAGCGTCATCAACGGTGGTGGCAACGACCTCACCCAGTCCGCCGGACAGTCCAAGCGCGGTGATGGTGCCGACAAGTCCGCCAAGAAAATGTCGGGCGACAAGAACAAGGTGGAAACCGCCATGCGCGATGCCAAGCGGCTGGCCGCCTTGAGCGCAAAAATCGCAGGTGTCATTTCCAACAACCCCAAGCTCTCGGAATTCAACTCCCAGATCCGCCTGGAAATTACCCCGGACGGCTTGCAGATCCAGATCGTGGACGACCAGCGCAGGCCCATGTTCGACAGTGGCAGCGCGGTAGTCAAACCCTATATGCGGGAAATTCTGCGCGAAATCGGCATTGCGCTGACGGATGTAGAGAACAAGATCAGTCTGGACGGGCACACCGACCGCGCAGCCTACGGCAATGCGGCCAGGGGTTACAGCAACTGGGAGCTTTCAGCAGACCGCGCCAACGCCACCCGCCGGGAGCTTGCCGCATCTGGTATGCCGGAAGAAAAACTGGCCCGTGTGGTCGGCATGGGATCGAGCCTACCGTTGGAGCCGGATAACCCATTGAGCCCAGGCAATCGGCGCATCAGTATTCTGGTCATGACCAAGGAAGCCGAAGAGCGGTTGTTGGGCGCCAATACTGTGCCACTCGCCGTGGAAACCGAAGAGCAGGCACAGCAGGCCGGAGCCGGTGGAAAATCGTCTCCTTAAGTCTGCGAAAATTCAGTCATACTTGCGTTAATACGGAAATCGCCCGGGAAAGGGTCTGCCCCATGTCAAAAGAATTGCGCTTTTTAATCGTTGATGATTTCTCCACCATGCGTCGCATCGTGCGCAATCTGCTCAAGGAAAGCGGCTATGCCGACGCCGACGAGGCTGAAGATGGAGTTGTCGCACTGCAAAAACTGCGCAACTCCAATTTCGATTTTGTGGTCAGCGACATCAACATGCCCAACATGAACGGGTTCCAGCTGCTGGCGGAAATCAAGAAGGATGACAAGCTCAAGCACCTGCCTGTGCTGATGGTCACCGCGGAAGCGCGCAAGGAAGACATCGTCATGGCCGCACAACAGGGTGCCGCCGGCTACATCGTCAAGCCGTTCACCAAAGCCACGCTCGAAGACAAGGTCAACCACATCCTCACGAAAGCGGGATTGAAATAAGCATGTCCACGTCTTCGTCCACTTCCCTGGCGTCCAGCCCCCTGGCTCCGTTGGTTGAGGTGCACCAGCAACTGGGTGCTCTGACGCGCCAGCTGCACGACTCTCTCAACGGGCTGGGTCTGACCGAAAAAGTGAAAGACTGGGCTGGCGAGCTGCCGGACGCCAAAAGCCGCCTCTCCTATATTGCCCGCCTGACAGGCGAGGCCGCCGAAAAGGTACTCAACCAGGTGGACCAGGCCAAGGCCGAACACGACGGCATCGCCAGTGAAGCGAGGCGCATGGCTGGATTGCTGGCACAAGACCCGTCGGCGGCAGTACCGCGCGCAGAGGTGCTGCAATTTATCCAGATCGTGGAGCAGGCAGGCCAGAAGCTCGATGGTCACCTCACCGAGATCATGATGGCGCAGGACTTCCATGACCTGACCGGTCAAGTGATCGCCAAAGTGGTCAATCTGGCGGCAACCATTGAAGAACAACTGGTTCTGCTGCTGATCCAGACCGCCCCACCCGACGCAGCCATCAAACCACCCACGCCCCATGAGGCGTACGTGCCCGCCCTGGATGGCCCTGTGGTCAATGCTGAGGGCAATCCGGACGTGGTGACAGACCAGTCCCAGGTGGACGACCTGCTGGCCAGCCTGGGTTTTTAATTCCTGGTGGACTAAGGGGGCAAACACCCCTCTTTTCGGTCTTTAGTTTTGAAGGCCGCTGGCCACAATGGTGGGAACTTAGAAGTTTCCCACCATGGACCAAGGCAGTCAGGATCGCAATTTACCCGCGTCGGAGCGCAAGCTCAGAAAAGCGCGCGAAGACGGCCAGGTAAGCCGCTCAACGGACCTCTCCCATCTGGCGGTCCTGGGAGCAGGTGCGCTGGCAGTCATGCTGCTGGCCCCCCTCCTGTTTGAACAGCTCAAGCTCGACATTGCCCGCAAGCTGACGTTCGATGCGTCCAGTGTGCTGCAGCCGGGCTCCATGCTCACCCGCCTCGGTGACTCCACCTCCGTCGGGCTTGCCGGATGTGCAGCTTTTGCCGCCATTGTGACGGCGGCCTCCATTGTGTCGGCCATAGCGTCCGGCGGGTGGGTCAACAGCCTCAAGCCGCTGATGCCGGATTTCAGCCGGATCAACCCGCTCAAGGGCTTCGGCAACCTGTTTACCAAGAAGCGCTTTCTGGACACCGCCAAGATGCTGGTCCTGATGGGCATTCTGTTTGCCATCGCCGCCGTATTCCTGAGCAACGGGCTGCAGACCCAGGCCTCCCTGATCCTGCAACCCTCCAGCTCCGCCATTGCCCATCTGGTCCAGTGGCTCACCGGTGGTATCGGACTGCTGCTGCTGGTCATCCTGCTGGCCGCCATGGTCGATGTTCCGCTGCAGTCATTTCTGCACAAGGACCAGATGAAGATGTCCCACCAGGAAGTCAAGGAAGAAGGCAAGGAGTCCGATGGCAACCCTCAGATGAAGGGAAAGATGCGCCAACGGCAACGCGAGCTGGCCCAGAAGAGCAGCGTGAATGCAGTCCCCAAGGCCGACTTCGTCGTCATGAACCCAACCCACTTTGCCGTAGCCATCCAATACGACGAGAAGACCATGAGTGCCCCCCGCGTTATTTCCAAGGGTGCCGACCTGCTGGCCCTGAAGATCCGCGACATCGCCAAGCACCATTCCATTCCAGTTCTGCAGTCGCCCATGCTGGCCCGCGCGTTGTATGCCAATGCGGAACTGGACCAGGACATTCCTTCCGCGCTCTACACCGCAGTGGCCCAGGTGCTGGCCTATGTCTACCGCCTGCGCGCGGCCATGCGGGGTGACGGCCCCATGCCGGGCGACGTGCCGCAGCCCGCAGTCCCGCCAGAACTTGATCCCTTCACCAAAACCGCGAAAGCAGCCACTCCATGAACCCGCAACTGAAAAACCTGCAGCAGTGGTTCGGAACCAATTCCGCCCACGTGCGTGGTGCAGCGGCCCCCATGCTGGTCATGGCCATCCTGGCCATGATGGTGCTGCCGCTGCCCCCGCTGGTTCTGGACGTCTTCTTCACCATCAATATTGCAGTCGCCCTGATGGTGATGATGGTGGCCGCCTACATGATTCGCCCGCTGGACTTCGCCGCATTCCCGTCGGTGCTGCTGCTCACCACGCTGATGCGCCTGTCCCTCAACGTCGCATCCACCCGCGTCGTATTGCTCGAAGGCCATACCGGTCCGGGCGCAGCGGGTGCGGTGATCGAAGCCTTTGGTCACTTCCTGATTGGCGGCAACTTTGCCGTGGGTCTGATCGTGTTTGCGATTCTGGTGGTGATCAACTTTGTGGTGGTCACCAAGGGCTCCGAACGTATCGCGGAAGTGTCTGCCCGCTTCACCCTGGACGCCATGCCAGGCAAACAGATGGCGGTGGACGCCGACCTCAACGCCGGTCTGATCGACGAGAAGGAAGCCAAACGTCGCCGGGCAGAAATTGGCGAAGAAGCCGAATTCTTTGGCTCCATGGACGGCGCGTCCAAATTTGTGCGGGGCGATGCGATTGCCGGCATCCTGATCCTGCTAATCAATATTTTTGGCGGTTTTGCCATTGGCATCCTGCAGCACGACCTGACCGCATCGCAGGCCGCCAACACCTACATTCTCCTGGCCGTCGGTGACGCGCTGGTGGCCCAGATTCCCGGCCTGCTGATCTCGGTGGCGGCAGCGATGGTGGTGTCCCGTGTCGGCAAGGACAAGGACATTGGCAAGCAGATCGTTGGCCAGATGTTCGTATCGCCCAAAGTGCTGGGCATCACGGCGGTCATCATGTTCATTTTGGGTGTGATTCCCAACATGCCCCACTTTGTCTTCCTGTCCATCTCGGCCGTGCTGGGCTACGGAGCCTGGATGCTGGCACACCAGCCGGTGGTGGAAGAAGCTCCCGCCGTGGCCCCTGCCGCTGCACACGATGGCGAGGCCTCCTGGGATGACTTGCAGCCAGTCGATCAACTGGGCCTGGAGCTGGGCTACCGCCTGATCGCGCTGGTCGACAAGGCCCGCCAGGGTGATCTGCTCAACCGCATCAAGGGTGTGCGCCGCAAATTCGCTCAGGAAGTGGGTTTCCTGCCACCGCCTGTCCACGTGCGTGACAACCTGGAACTCAAACCCAGCGCCTACCGCATCACCCTGCGTGGCGTCATCGTAGGGGAAGGCGAAGCATTCCCCGGCATGTACCTGGCCATCAACCCGGGTGGCATCACTACGCCACTGATCGGCACCCCCACCACCGACCCGGCCTTTGGTCTGCCCGCGCACTGGATCGACGAAAAACAGAAGGAAGCCGCGCAATTGGCCGGATTTACGGTGGTTGATTCCGAGACCGTCATGGCGACCCATTTGTCACACTTGATGCAAGTTCAAGCCTCCAAATTGCTCAGCCGTACAGAGACCCAACAACTCGTGGAACACGTCGCCAAACTGGCCCCCAAACTCATAGAGGAAGTGGTTCCCAAGATGGTTTCCGTCGCGGTCTTCCAGAAAGTGCTCCAGCTGCTGCTGGACGAGGCGGTCCACATCCGCGACATCCGCACCATCATCGAATCCATTGCCGAGCACGCCACCACCACCACCGATCCCGCAGAACTCGCACGCCGGGTCCGGGTGGCACTGTCGCCAGCCATCGTGCAGCAGATCTACGGCCCGACCCGTGAACTCAATGTGATTGCCATTGACCCCAGCCTGGAACGCCTGCTGGTGCAGGCTCTCGGCAACGCATCCGGACCGGCACTGGACCCCGGCGTGGCCGACATCCTGACCCGGACCGCTGCCGAGACCGCACTCAAGCAGGAAGAAATTGGCATTCCTGCCTGCCTGCTGGTGCCTGACCAGATCCGCGGCTCGATCGCCCGGCTGGTACGCCGCGTCGCCCCGCGCCTGCAGGTGCTGGCACACAGCGAAATACCCGAAACCCATTCCATCCGCATTGGCCCCATTCTTAGAGGTGCAGCATGAACATCCAGCGCTTTACCGCAGCAACATCCCGCGAAGCACTCGCCAAAGCCCGCATGGCCTTTGGAGACAGCACGCTGATTCTTTCCAACCGCCCGACAGAACACGGCGTTGAAGTCGTGGCCACGGCTGAAGACACGCTGGCCAGCCTGGGCAGTGGCACCAGTCAGTTCGACGAGCAGGCCTCTTCTGGCTCGCCCAAGCGCTCCAGTGCTCCGAGCTTCAAGGATGTCGCCAGCAAGGTGGAGGAAGACGCCGACCAGCTGGCCATGAGCACCCTGTCGTTTCAGGACTATGTGCGCGAACGTATGGCGCGCAAACGCCACGAGGCAGAGCAGAGCCATGCGCAGGAGCGCGCGCCCGAACCCAAGGCCGTTGCCCGACCCGTTGCCGAAGTGGTGCGCAGAAGCGCCCCCACCCTGGACATCCCGGTGCGCAAACCCGCACCCGTGGTGGAGCGCAAGGTGACCGCAACCGCCAAGCCTGCGCAGGCCATGCCCCAGAGCATCGTCAACGAATTGCACGCCATGAAGGACCTGATTGAAGACCGCTTCAACACCCTGACGTGGCTCGGACAGGCACGCCAGAACCCGGTGCAGGCCAACATGATGCTCAAGATGATCCGCGCGGGTTACTCGCCCACGCTGTCCCGCGCCATCCTGGAGCGCATGCCCGAAGACATGGACCCCAAAGGTGCGTTGCGCTGGGTCATGGATATTCTGGAACGCAACCTGCACACCGACGAAGGTGCCACCGCATTGCACGACGAAGGGGGTGTGTTTGCCCTGATCGGTGCTACCGGTGTGGGCAAGACCACGACTGCGGCCAAGCTGGCAGGCATGTGTGCCAGCGTGCACGGCCCAGGCAGCGTGGGCCTGATCACGCTCGACACCTACCGCATCGGTGCGCACGAACAACTCCGCGCCTACGGCAAGATGCTGGGCGTGGTAGCCCATCTGGCCCACGACAAGGCCGCGTTGCAGGACCTGCTGGGTCTGTTGTCCAACAAGAAAATGGTATTGATTGATACCACCGGCATTGCCCCGCGGGATCCGCGCAAGCGTGATCTGATGGACCTGCTGGACCTGCCCGAAATCAAGCGCCTGCTGGTACTGAACGCTGGCGGACATGGCGACACCCTGGATGACGCCGTCAACTGCTTCAAGACTGGCAACGCACAGCACACCCTGCTCTCCAAAACCGACGAAGCGGTCAAATTGGGGCCGGCCATCGATGCCAGCATCCGCCACCAGTTGATTCTGCGCGGAATCACCACCGGGCAGCGGGTGCCGGAAGATTGGGAACCCGCGGTTGCGTCCAACCTGGTGCGCATGTCCATGCGCTCGGCCAACACCTCTGCCTTCGACCCGAATATGAGTGACCTTGGATTTTTCTTCAGCCAACCCTCCGACCGTGCCGTGGGACGGGGGCATCTGAATGCATGATCGACGTATGCACCAGGCTGCCGGCCTCATGGGGCTCAACCAGGGACAGTTCCCGCGGTTGACGGCATTCGTCAGCCACGGGGACCCGCAGTCCGAACTCCCGCTGCTGTGGAAGCTGTGTTCTGCCATAGTGGATATGGGCCACAGTGTCACCGTGCTGGACGGAACCACTCCGGAAACCGGGGAGAACCCCGGACTGGAACAGGTTCTCGATTTCACTGCATGGCGCGAAGTCGAACCGGATGCGCATGCCTGGAATATCCTGCCTTCGATGCATGGACTCCATGCACTCACCACCTTTTCCAACCCAGCCACCCGTTGCCTGAGCGAGCTGGGACGTGCGTTTGCGCACGACGGCATCCTCATCATGTACAGCAATGCACAGCGCATGTCGACCCTGCTGGCGTCCAGCGGCGTGCGGCCGCTGCTGTCCATCTCTCCGGCCAAGACCTCCCTGCTCACCAGCTATCTGGCCCTCAAACGCCTGCTGATAAAGGGCCGCCTGGAACCGGCGGTGGCGAATGTGGTTCAATACCAAGACAGCGGACTTGAAACGTCCGAGACTGTGGCCAATAATCTGCGTGACTGCGCCAAGTATTTTCTGGATTTCGACGTGAACATCTTGCCCATCGTGACCCCATCCGGCGAAGACCGCCCCGGGATGGATGTGCAGCGCGTGGCCCTGTCCATGATCGAAAATGCCATTCCCCTGGACACCGGATGGACCACGCCATCCTTGCGTGCCGATGTGCCAGCTGCAACCCGGGCCGCCAGGAGCCACTGATGTATACCGCCAAAGGCCAGTTAGACCGCAATGCGTTGATCAAGCAGTACCAGCCACTGGTGCGGCGGCTGGCGCACCACATGATGGCCAAGCTGCCCCCGAGCGTTGAAGTGGATGATCTGATCCAGGTCGGACTGATCGGACTGTCAGAAGCATTGACCCGGTACGAAGCCTCCCAGGGAGTGCAGTTTGAAACGTTTGCCACGCAGCGCATCCGCGGCGCCATGCTCGACGAGCTGCGGGAAAACGACTGGATGTCCCGCGGGTCCCGCAAGAGCCAGAAGGACATTGAAGCCGCCATGCGCCGGCTGGAGCACAAGTTGGGCCGCAGCCCGGCAGAGTCAGAAATTGCAGTCGAGCTGGGCATGAGCCTGCCTGATTACCAGTCACTCCTGGGAAAAGTCCGGGGCACACAACTGGTCTATCTGGAAGACATGACCGGGCGCAGCGAGGACGACGACACCTTCCTGGACCGCCATGTAGCCGACACGGACGCAGACCCGTTGAATATGCTGCGCGACCAGCGGCTGCGCGAATCCCTGGTCACTGCCATCAAGACCTTGCCCGAACGCGAGCAGTACATCATGAGCATGTACTACGAGCAGGACATGAACCTCAAGGAAATTGCAGCCGTTCTGGATGTGACCGAGTCCCGCGTCTGCCAACTCCACAGCCAGTCCATCGCCCGCCTGCGCGCCAAGATGCGCGCGCACTGATCAGGCTGATCAGGCGGCGAGTACCTTGAAGGCGCCGCTCTGGCGCATGGCCGAACCGTAAGGCCCACCATCGGCATAGGTAGATACCGGACCACCGGGCATGACCACCTTGAGCGCCTGCTCCACCAGAGCGGCCTGGCGGTGCAACTGGGAACGCAACAGCGTGGTGCCTTGGGACAAGGCCTGCAAGCGCTGCACGACTGTCAGCCGCATGGCCTCGTCGCCCTGCGCAGTACGCAGCAACTCCACCAGGTCCGAGGCCAGACGCTGCAATACCGCACTGGCCATTTCCAGCTGGGCAGGATGGACCTGCGCCAAAACGACAGAAACCTCGTTGAACTGCTGCTCAACGAGGTCCAAATGTGTCAAGAACGAGTTTTGTGTCATTTCAGGGCCTTTGCACATGCAAGCATGCGCAGGCCCCACTCAACCCGTAGTGCGGTTGAGCATTTCCTGCGCGTTGGAAAGAAGTTTGTCCGCAATCGCTTCCGGGTTGACCACATAGGTGCCATCCTGGATAGCCGCCTTCACCGTGGCGACCTTCACCGTATCGATGTCCGACGCCTGTGTAGCTTCGGGTTTCTCCAGCGCACGTGCCAGAGTGGACACTGTGACCGCCACACCGGCCGACCGTGTGCTTTGCGCTGCCGTAGAACTGGCGGTCGCGGGAGCACCTTGCCCTGGCTTGGGCGCATTGGTGCTCTTGGTGACCGAAGTCGAACTGGACGGGTCTGATGGTGCCGGAATTTTCATCGTGTTCTCCAAAACTACGATACGCGTAGCCTCGTACGATTGCTATCGGCCTGAATCTACCGGACTTTAGGCTTTTTTGCATTGCAGCAGCCATTTAAAGTTCTATTTTGACTGTACGAACATCCAGCACGATGCCGGTCGCGACGCGTCCGCTGTCCATTCGCACGCGTGCCATCTGCCCCACAACACCGGCCGAAAGCGCCTGCGCCTCGCCCGTCACCTGGAATCCTGCGCCCTGCGCCACGACGCGCACCTGGGCTCCGGCCTGAAATACCTGCGGTGCCTTGACCATGCCCTGCCGCAGTGTCTGGCCGGTTCCCAGCTGGCGGGTCGCCATCTGGCCCACCCAGCTTCCGGGCTCCCGCAATACCGCCTGGGGCTCTTCGGCCCAATCCACCTCGGCCTCGACCACATCCTGAGCCCCCATGGCAACGCCAGCCATCACCTGGGACTTGATCACCCAGGCCGGACCAAACGCCTTGATGGTTGCGGGCAGGGACACATTCCAGCGTGCCATGCCGTCCACACACCGCAGACCGACCCGACTGCGGCCCCACAGGCGCGAGCCTGGCGGCAAATAGGCTTCCACATTGCCGCAGGGCGCGAGCTTGAGGCGGCTGTCCAGTGGCCCCACACTCACGTCCAGACGCAAAGCCTGCCCGCCGGGTGGCAGGGCAGCCGCTGCGGCCTTGCGCGCCCAATCCTGCGCCATCGACTGGTAATCCGCCTGCTGGGCCTGCGCCCAGCCTGAAAACAGGAATGCAACCGCAAGCAGCCAGCGGCTACCGGTCTGTCGGATGGGGTTCTGGATACGCACAAGCGTTGAAGGCATCAGTGTTCTCCGGGCCAAGGGCCCTGTCTGTTGCCAAGACTATAGGTAACGCCGGTCGCACCAAACCCCTCAAATGGCAGCCATTCCCCCCACTATTCGACGGCTAAAAAATTAAAGGTTTTCCCATAATCGTTCCACGTCACATGGTTGGGGCTGCACCTGACCACCTGACAAACCATTCAGAGGTGCTCCCATGTTTGCCAATTTGACCAATGCGCTGGACTTTCAAGCCAAGGCCCTGGTAATCCGCGCAGACCGGCAGCGCGCGATTGCCAGCAACATTGCCAATGCCGACACGCCAGGCTACGCCGGCCGCGACGTCAACTTCAAGGAGGCGATGAACGCCGCCCTGGGAGGCAATTCGCTGATCCTCTCCCGTTCTGCACCCACTGGCGGCACCAGCGAAGGCGCCACCAACCCGCGCCACATTCCGCTGGAAAGCACCACCGGAACCCTGGGCCGGGACAAGCTCGACTACACCACCCAGACCCAGCCCGCCATGGATGGAAATAGCGTGGATATGGACCGGGAGCGCGCCAACTTTGTCGACAACTCGGTGCGCTACGAAGCCACTCTCCGATTCATTAACGGCAGTTCCCGCACCATCTTGAGTGCTATTCAGGGGCAATAAACCATGTCCATGTTTTCCATCTTCAACGTCTCCGGCAGCGCCGTCAGTGCACAGTCGCAGCGTCTCAATGTGGTGGCCAGCAACCTGGCCAACGCCGATGCGGTGGCCGGACCCGACGGCCAGGCCTACAAGAGCCGGCAGGTGGTTTTCGAAACGGTGCGACTGGGGTCCGATGCCTCCTCGGGCGTCAAGGTCAGTGCGATCAAAGAAAGCAACGAGCCCTTCAAGCGCGTGCACAACCCCACCCACCCCTCGGCAGATGCCGAAGGCTATGTGAACCAGTCCAACGTCAATCCGGTAGAGGAGATGGTCAACATGATTTCCGCGTCGCGCTCCTACCAGAACAACGTGGAAGTCATGAACACCGCCAAAACCCTGCTGCTCAAGACGCTGCAAATGGGCCAATAAGCCCTGAAGGAACTCCACCATGCTCACCAGCGCCACCAACCCCAACACCAGCGCCACCAGCAACTCCAGCCTGGTGACCACCAAAACGGCCGAAGTCAAAAGCGATGCGGAAAAGTCGCAAGACCGTTTCCTGAAGCTGCTGGTTGCACAGCTGAACAACCAGGATCCCATGAACCCCATGGACAACGCGCAGATGACCAGCCAGATGGCGCAGATCAATACGGTGTCCGGCATCCAGCAGTTGAACGACACCATGAAATCCATGGCGACCCAGTTCTCGGCCATGCAGACGCTGCAAGGCGCCTCCATGGTCGGCCGCGATGTGCTGACCGATGGCAACAGCCTGTCAATCACAAACGGTGTCGGCAAAGCCGCCTTCGACCTCGCTGGCGAGGCCAGCCAGGTCACGGTGCAGGTGCTCAGCGCCGGAGGCCAGCTGCTCGACACCCTGAACCTCGGCACCCTGGCTGCCGGCCGGCACAACTTTGAATGGAATGCATCGGGCTACACGGGCACCGGCACACCGGTGTTCAAGGTCAGCGCTTCGCAAGGCGGCAAGGCAGTCGCCAGCACGTCATTGGCACGCAGCACGGTCGAGTCCGTCAGTGCCGAATCCGGCACGCTCAACCTCACCCTCAAAACCGGCAATTCCGTTGCCTATGACGCCGTCAAGGCCATTCTCTAAACGCACACAAGGACACGACCATGAGCTTTCAGACAGGACTCTCCGGCCTCAACGCTTCCAGCAAAAGCCTGGATGTGATTGGCAATAACATCGCCAATGCCAACACCGTGGGCATGAAATCCTCGCGTGCAGAGTTTGCCGACCTGGTGGCCTCCTCGCTGGGTGCGGGCGGTGGTGGTGCTGGCGCCGGCATTGGCGTGGCAGTGGCCACCATTGCCCAGCAGTTCTCCCAGGGCAACATCAACATCACCGGCAACAGCCTGGATGTGGCTATCAACGGCAACGGCTTCTTCCAGGTCACGCGCCCTGATGGCTCCACAGCCTTCACGCGCGACGGCCAGCTCAAGCTGGACAAAGACGGCAACATCATCACCAACACCGGCGCGGCGGTGATGGGCTACCCTACCGACCTCATCACCGGTGCACCCACCGGCGTCACCCCACAGCCCTTGAGCGTACCCACATCGGCGCCCATTCCGGCCAACGCCACCACCGAGATCACAGCGGAATTCAACCTCGACGCCCGCGCCGTCATTGCTGCCAGCGCCACGCCACCCACACCGATTTCCACCTATGGCACCTCGCTGACGACGTACGACTCCCAGGGCGTTGCGCTGCCGGTCAGCCTGTATTTCAGCAAAGTCACTCCAACAACGGCAGGCACCGATCAGTGGGCGGTGTACACCGATCCGGCGGGCGGCCCCGCCAACTATGCCGGCGCTTTGGTGTTCGACGCCACGGGAGCCCTCACAGCCGCGAGTACCGTCAACACGCTGACCCTGTCACCCTCTGCTTACGCTGCATCGCTGACGCCGCCCCGGACCAGTATCGTTCCTGACTTCACCGTCACCGTCGATGTTTCCAAAGTCACCCAGTTCGGCGTGGCCTTCAATGTCTCCAACCTGAACCAGGATGGTTACACCGCAGGCGAACTGACCGGCATTTCGATTGAGCCCTCCGGCACCATCACCACCCGCTACTCCAACGGCGAAACCCAATACCGCGGCCAACTGGCGCTGGCGGACTTCCGCAACGTGCAGGGCCTCACGCCCATTGGCTCGGGTGAGTACCTGGAGACATTCAAGTCCGGCCAGCCGGTCCTGGGCAACCCGGGCATTGGCAAGTTCGGCGAACTGCGCGCGGGTGCGGTGGAAGAGTCCAATGTGGACCTGACCGCGGAGCTGGTCAACATGATGACCGCCCAGCGCAACTACCAGGCCAACGCCCAGACCATCAAAACCCAGGACCAGATCATGTCGACTCTGGTCAACCTGCGTTAACCGGAACTGAACCCCCATGGACCGCCTCATCTACACGGCAATGACAGGAGCCAACGCGGCTGCGAGCCGCCAGGCGGTCCTGTCCAACAACCTGGCCAACGTCTCGACCAACGGCTTTCGCGCCCAGCTGGCCACCTACCGCGCAGTACCTCTGCGCGGCGACGGTGCCACCACCCGCGTGTTTGCACTGGAAGCCACCGCCGGCCACTCGGACAAACCCGGCCCGGCCATGCGCACGGACCGCAGCCTGGACGCCATGACCACCGGCAGCGGCTGGTTTGTGGTGCAAGGACTCGATGGCAATGAGGCCTACACCCGCAACGGCCACTTTGAAGTGGCCGAAGACGGCACGCTCAAGACGGGTAACGGCCTGACCGCGTTGTCCAGCGATGGCTCGCCCATCAGCGTGCCCGCGGGTGCCGAACTGTCCATAGGCCACGACGGCAACATCAGTGCCAAAGTAGGCAACCAGCCGGCCAACACCATTGGCCGCCTGAAGATGGTGACGCCCACCGCCGAAGACCCGCTCAAGCGGGGAGACGACGGACTGTTTCGCACCCTCTCGGGTGACCCGCTCAACAACGACGAGACGGCACGGCTGCAGGTGGGTGTGCTCGAAGGCTCCAACGTCAATGCCATCGAAACCATGGTCGGCATGATCCAGACCGCCCGCCAGTTCGAAGCCCAGATGCGGCTTCTGCAAACCGCCGAATCCAATGACCGCTCCGCCGGCCAGCTGCTCAGCCTGCAAGGCTAATCTTTAAGGACACCCCATGATCAATTCGCTCTGGATCTCCAAAACCGGCATGGAAGCCCAGCAAATGCAGCTGGACATCATTTCCAACAACCTGGCCAACGTATCCACCAACGGGTTCAAGAAAGCCCATGCCGTGTTCGAAGACCTGATGTACCAGAACCTGCGCCAGGTCGGCTCCAGCTCCACCGAGCAATCCACCCTGCCCACCGGGCTGCAGGTCGGTCTGGGTGTGCGCACCGTGGCCACCAGCCGCCAGTTCTCGCAAGGCAACCTGCAGCAGTCCAACAACAACCTGGATGTCGCCATCCAGGGCAACGGCTTCTTCCAGGTCACCCTGCCCGACGGCACCACGGGCTACACCCGCGACGGCTCATTCCAGCTCGACAACCAGGGCCGTGTGGTGACTTCATCGGGCCTGCAGGTGCAGGGTGGCATCACGGTGCCAGCCAACGCCCTCAATATCTCCATCGCCCAGGACGGCACCGTGTCGGCCACCATTCCGGGAACGACCGCGCCCCAGTCCATCGGCACCATCACCATGGCCAGCTTTGTCAATCCGGCCGGCCTGGAGCCCAAAGGACAGAACATCTTTGGCGAAACCGTCGCCTCCGGCCAGCCCAATGCGGGCACCCCCGGCCAGAACGGCCTGGGCGCCCTGATGCAGGGGTTTGTGGAAACGTCCAACGTCAATGTGGTGCAGGAACTGGTCACCATGATCCAGACGCAGCGCGCGTATGAGATGAACTCCAAGGCGATCCAGACCTCCGACCAGATGCTGCAAAAACTCGGACAACTGTGAGGATTGCTATGAAAACAATAGCTACCTGCGCACAATCTACGGGGGCCAGAGGCACTTTTTGCCTGATAACCGCGGGCGCACTGCTGTCCCTGGCCGGTTGCCAGGCCGTGCCCCAGAAAGTGTCGGTCGACTTTGCCGAACCCAGCGTGGCGGCCGTGCAGGCGCCTGCCGCCGCCACACCGCGCGCGGCCAACGGCAGCATCTACCAGTCCGTCAGCTACCGCCCCACGTTCGAAGACAGCCGCGCCCGGCATGTGGGCGACATCGTCACGATCCAGATCGTGGAGAGCCTGGCGGCCAGCCAGGTCTCCAAATCCACCGTGAACCGCAACACCTCGATCGACACCGCCATCACGCCGCCGCTGCCCGGCATTTTGGGCCCGGACTTGAAAAACCTGGAAATGGCGGCCAAGACCAACAACGACTTCTCGGGCAAAGGTGGCACCGAGGCCGCCAACACCTTTACCGGCTCGATTACCGCCACCGTCATCAACGTGCTGCCCAACGGCAACCTGGTGGTGGCAGGCGAAAAGCAGATCGGCGTGAACCAGAATGTGGACGTCATGCGCTTCTCCGGCACGGTCAATCCCAAGCTGCTGCAGCCCAACAACGTGATCGCCTCCACCCAGGTGGCGGATGTGCGGGTGGAGTCCCGTGGCCGCGGCGCGCAGGGTGAAGCGCAGACAGTTGGCTGGTTATCCCGGTTCTTTTTGAACTTTCATCCGTTCTAAAGTTCTCCAGAATAGTGCCGAGGGGTAAAGGATCCAGTCGGATCCCCCCGTTTACCGACTCTGCACATGAAACCTCGCACCAACCCATTACCACGGCCCAGCCTGCGCTCCCTGGCAGGCCTGGCGGTAGCGTGCTTGCTGGCCCTGTCCGGCCCGGCCCAGGCGGCCCGGATCAAGGAAGTGGCCAGCATCGAGGGCGTTCGCAGCAACCAGCTGACCGGATTCGGTCTGGTGGTGGGGCTTGACGGCACAGGCGACCAGACTACGCAGATGCCCTACACCACCCAGGGCCTGTCCAATTACATGCGCCAGCTCGGGCTGACGCTGGCACCGGCCCAACTGGCCCAGTTGCAGATGAAAAATGTGGCCGCGGTGCTGGTCACCGCCCAACTGCCGGCCTTTGCCCGCCCCGGCCAGACACTCGATATCAATGTCTCTTCCCTGGGTAACGCCAAGTCGCTCAAGGGCGGCACGCTGATCGGCACACCGCTCAAGGGGGCTGACGGCGAGGTCTATGCCTTTGCCCAGGGCAACCTGATCGTGGCTGGCGCTGGCGCCGCTGCTGGTGGCAGCAAGGTCACCGTCAACCACCTCAGTGTGGGCCGCATCCCGGAGGGCGCCCAGGTGGAGCGCGCTGTCGCAACCTCACTGCAGGAAGGCAGCACCATCAGCCTGAGCCTGAGTGCCTCGGACTTTCAGACTGCCCGCAAGGTGGCCCAGGCCGTGAACCGCAAGTTTGGTGATGGCGTGGCCCAGGCGCTGGACGGCCGCACGGTGCAGGTCAAAGCCCCCACCGATCCCAACGACCGCGTGAGCTTCATTGCCGAGATGGAAGAGTTGCCCGTGGAGTCCTCCATTGGCGCCGCCAAGGTCATCATCAATTCGCGTACCGGCTCCATCGTGCTCAACCAGGCGGTGACACTGGGCCCCTGCGCCATTGCGCACGGCAACCTGTCCATCAGCATCTCTTCCACCCCCATCGTCAGCCAGCCCAACCCCTTGTCGGGCGGCCAGACCGTGGTCACCGAAAAAGCCGCCATCGACATCAAGCAGGAGCCTGGCAAACTGATCCAGTTGCCCGCCGCCACCCAGCTGTCGGAAGTGGTGAGAGCCCTCAATGCACTGGGCGCCACGCCGCAGGACCTGCTGGCCATTCTGCAGGCCATCAAATCCGCTGGCGCCCTGAACGCGGAGCTGGAGGTCATCTGACATGGCATACACCTCGCCCTACGGCACGCCCTCGCTGTCCAACAGCCTCGCAGCCGATGCCCAGTCACTGGGCAACCTCAAGATGGAAGCGGGCAAGAGCAGCCCCGAGGCCATCAAGGAAACGGCCAAGCAGTTCGAATCCCTGTTCATGCGCGAGCTGATGAAAAGCATGCGCGAAGCCACCCTGAAGTCGGGCATGCTCGACAACCCCGGCAGCGACCTGGGCACCGACCTGCTCGACCAGCAGTTCTCGGTGCAGATGTCGGGCCAGCGCGGCGGCCTGTCCGAAATGATCGAGCAGCAGCTGACCCGCCAGATGGGGCTCAAGCAAGGCGTGGACAGCGCGCCCTCCTCTCCCACAGCGCCAGTGGCACCTGCAGCCACCAACACCACGGCAGCGGCGTCCGCCAAAGCGTCTGCCCCCGTGGAGAGCGCCACACGCCCGACCAACAAAACCCCTCGCACACCGACCACCAACCAGGCGGATTTCGTGCGCAAGCACTCCGACGTTGCCAGCAAGATCGAAAAATCCAGCGGCATCCCTGCCAGCTACATGCTCGGCCAGGCCGGCCACGAGACCGGCTGGGGCAAGTTCGAGATCAAACAAAAGGGGGGCGCCCCCTCGTTCAACCTGTTCGGCATCAAGGCTGGTGCAGGCTGGACCGGCAAGGTGGCCGAGGTCACCACCACCGAATACGTCAATGGCGTCGCCCATAAAAAGGTGGCCAAATTCCGGGCCTACGATTCCTATGAAGACTCCTTCAAGGACTACGCCCGGCTGATTTCCGAGAGCCCGCGCTACGCCAAGGTCAAGACGCAAACCGGCTCTGCCCACGCGTTTGCCAGCGGCCTGCAAAAAGCCGGCTACGCCACCGACCCCGAGTACGCTGCCAAGCTCAGCCGGGCCATCAACACCACGCTGCAATTGCGCCGCGTGCAGGTCTGATAGGGACGCAGCATGAGCATTCTCAACATCGGCACCCGTGCCCTGCAAGCCAACCAGGTGGCACTGGCCACGGCCGGCAACAACATTGCCAACGCCAACACGGTCGGCTATTCGCGGCAGAAGGTCATTTTGCAGACCGTTCCGGGGCAATTCACCGGCGGCGGTTACATCGGCAAAGGCGTATCGGTTGAAACCATCCAGCGCAACTTCGACACCTTCCTGACACGCCAGTCCACACTGGCGTCGTCCACGCAGTCTGCCGACGTCGCACGCGCCGACAAGCTCAAACAGCTGGAAAGCATTTTTTCCGGCGGCACCAGTGGCCTGGGCGCGTCCATCAACGACATGCTCAATGCGTTCTCGGACGTTGCCAGCTCGCCCACCGACCTCACCGCCCGCACTGTGGTGCTGACCCGCGTGGACGAAACTGCAGCCCGCATGCGCTCTGCCTCCCAGAGTCTGGACGACCTGCAGGCCGGAGTGACCCAGGAGTTGGGCCAGAAGATCAACGCCATCAACAGCCTGGCCCAGAGCATTGCCGACGTCAACGGCGAGATTGCCAAGACCAACGGCCTGGGGCAGCCCCCCAACGACCTGCTGGACCGCAGGGACCAGCTGATCCGCGAACTCAACGGCTATGTGCAAACCACCTCCATCGCCGCAGACGACGGTACTGTTGGCGTGTTCGTCGGTGGCAGCCAGGCGCTGGTGCTGGGGACCACGGTGTCCCAGGTCAGCCTGATCAAGGACGATTTTGGCGACCAGTTCTCCAACAAGCTTGCCATCAACCGCGACGGCACGCTGATTCCGCTCAATGAAAACGCGCTCGGCGGCGGCGAAGTGCCCGGCCTGCTGCGCTTCCAGAACGACGACCTGATGGAAGGCCGCAACCTGCTGGGTCGCCTGACCATGGCCGTCAGCACGGCCATGAACGCACAGCACCAGCTGGGCCTGGACCTCAATGGCAATGTGGGTGGCAACATTTTCACGCCCACCACGTTCAACGGCCTCAACGTGCTCCAGCCCGTGGCCCCCGCAACGCTGAACGGCGGCGCCAGCAATCCCACACTGTCCATCGCGGACGCGACGCAGTTTGTGGCGTCGGACTACGAAATGAATTTCAGTTCCGCCACGGCCGGCAGCATCACGCGCCGCTCCGATGGCGTGACCACCGCATTTGACTTTGGCACCACCAACCCCGTCATCATCGACGGCATGGCCATTACGGAAAACAACCTGGGCACCGCCGTCGCTGGCGACCGCTTTCTGTTCAAGCCTTTTGCCACCTCGGCCAGCAATATCAGCAGCGTGTTTTCCACCCCGGCCGCGCTCGCGGTGGCCAGCCCGGTGGCAGGCTCCATGGGCACCACCAATACCGGCAGCCTGCAGCAGGTCTCCGTCACGGCGCGCACCAACCCGCCCACCAATGTGCCGGTGACACTGACGTTCACGTCCTCGTCCACCTACACCCGCAGCGACACGGGGCCCGCCGTGTATGCCTACACCTCTGGCCAGTCGATCGAAGGCACGGTGCCCGCCACCACGCCACTGTCCGAGTGGTCGGTCACGCTGCAAGGCATTCCACAGGCCAACGACACCTTCACCATCCAGGCCATGCCGGCGGCCTACGCCAGGCTCAACGCGGGCAATGCCACGGCCATGATGGACCTGCGCGATGTCGCCATGTTTGACGGTGCTGCGCTGACCGACGGCTATGCTGGCCTGATGTCGCAGATCGGCATCCGCACCCAAAGCGCCAACTACGCGGCCACGGTGTCTGCGTCCATCGCCGCCAATCTGGAGCGCGACCGCGCCAGCGTGTCCGGCGTCAACCTTGACGAAGAGGCCGCCAACCTGTTGCAATACCAGCAGGCCTACCAGGCAGCGGCCAAAGTGATCCAGATCGCACAGACCATTTTCGACACCATCATTCGGGAGCTGGGCAACTAAGGCCCGGCAGGAGTCAGCACCATGGCAGGAACCAGTTTCAGCCGGCTTAGCACCGCCAACAGCTACGACAACGCGCTGCGCAACCTGCAGACGCGCCAGACCGCCCTGGCCAATCTGCAGGAAAACCTCACCTCCGGCAAACGCGTGGTGGTCGCCAGCGACGACCCCACCGGTGCCGCGCAGGCCGAGCGCTCGCTCACGCGCATGAGCCGCATCGCCGCAGACCAGCGCGCGCTGGAAGCCCAGCGCAACTCCATCACCCAGGCCGAAGGCACGCTGGGCGACATCACCGATGCGCTGCAGAACTTCCGCGAATTGATGGTGAGCGCGGGCAATGGCTCCCACACCCCTGCAGAGCGCAAGACCATTGCGTTGCAACTCACGGGCCTGCGCGAACAGATCCTCAGCTACTCCAACCGCAAGGACACCAACGGCCTGCCGCTGTTCGGTGCCCTGGCCAGCGGGCCTGTACCCATTCAGGGGCCCCAAAGCACAGACCCGGACTATTCTTTCGATGGTTTGCCGGGCCAGCGGGTCAGCAACGAAGTGGCCATCCCGTTCACCCTGGATGGCGACAGTGCCTTCATGCACCAGACCGCGCGCGATGGCGTCTACAACGTCACGCTCAGCACCATCCCCACCGGGCGCACGCTGCAAACGGACAATGTCAAGGTGACCGACCCGACGCTGGTGACGCAGTCCAAGTACGTGATCACGATCGACAGCGTGGTGCCCGGCACCACCCTGGGCACCAGCACCGCAACCTACAGCATTGCGGAAGTCCCTGCAACAGACCCGGCGTTTCCCAAGGGGCCGCTGACCGTCGTGGACTACCCCAGCAACAAGCCCGTGAGCATTCCGATCAACGACACATTCAACGGCCCGGGCAACGGGCTGCCCGGCCTGTCGTTCACCATCACCGGCACACCGGCTGCGGGCGACACCATCACCGTGGACCCCAGCCCCAGCATCTTCAGCGTGATGGACGACGCCATCCGCGATCTGGGCGGAGCTGCCAATACCAACGCAGCCACCCAGGCGGTGAGCCAGGCGCTGCACAACATCGACATCGGCATGGAGCGCATTTCTGCGGTGCGCGGCCAGGCGGGTGACCTGCTCAACCGCGCCGACCGCATCACCGACAACCAGTCAAAACGCTCGGTCCAGCTCGAAGCCGACCGCTCCCGCGCAGAAGACCTGGACATGATCAAGGGTGTGGCCGACTTCCAGAACCAGCAAACCGGCTACCAGGCCGCGCTGCAGTCCTACGCGCAGGTGCAAAAGCTTTCGCTGTTCAACTACATCAGCTAGAGATATTGCCCCCACGCTCCGCATGGAATAGCGCGCCGGGTCGAATACAAACGTGCCGCCGTGCTGCAGCGTCAGGTATAGGTAAAGAAGGAAGTGTTTATTCGTCTGACAAGACGAAGTTGGCCTGGGTGTGGCCTAGAACGGCAAAGGTGTCCATCCATTGCACACTAAAGTGTTGGCAAACATTTGGAATGCTGAACTTGCGGCGCATTTGCAGGTTGAACTGCTCGTGGGTCACCACCACACTGTCTGGCAATGTCATGGCCTTGGCGATGAGCCAAGGGTCCGCACCGCCCAAGAACTCCTCCTGGGCACCGGCTTTCATTTGCGCTGTTTGCGATGCTACATGCGCTGCCACTTGGGCAAATGCAGCTTGGGTAGCGTCGTCAGAAACGGGAAGAAACAAAGCTGCGTTGTCCCTGGCCCACTGGGCCAGTTCATCGTTGCCACGCTTGAGTTCGTCGCCCACGGTCTCGATGCTGGCCACCACGCCTTGACCATGGCTGCGCAAAACCCACGACCAGTAGCCAGGGCAGATGGTCATGCCGTAGTAGCGGTTTTTGGCTTCGATAAGGGTGTTGGAATCCAAAAGATAAATCATGCACCCAGCTGCTCGGCAAATTGGCGAATCTTCGCCGGTTGTACACCGAGGAGTTTGCCGGCATCACGCAACAGCATACGACCACTCAGAGCCTCTGCGGTCACAGCTTTGGCGAATCGCTCGCTGTTTTTGGACACAGCGGTACGATAGAAACTCCCCCCCCCTTTGTTTTCGGCATTCCGAAATCGCTCTAGTTCCGCAAGGTAAAAATTGTTATAGGTCTCGCGATCCATCAAACCCAAATCCAGCGCACGACGCGCAATGACCAGCTGACTTACATGGAAACGCTGTGCCAACTCTGCCAAAGGAGTCCGCAAGTCTGCTTCGCCGCCAGTCCATAGCTGGCGGAATACCGAGGCCGGTGCCAGAAACTCACCCGCCACTGCGTTGCAGGCGATTTCCTCTTGCCGGGCATTGCCAGCCTCACCATTGGATATGCCGCTGGAGCCAAACCAGATGTGCGCCAGTTCGTGCATGAGGGTGAACAACCTGGCGGTCGGGGCGTCTGCAGAATTGACGAATACCACAGGCGCCACCCTGTGACTTATGGCGAACCCACGGAATTCACCGACATCGAGCTTGCGATGGGTGTTGTTCCCCACCATGCCGCTGCGCATAACGAGCACCCCGGCACTCTCAGCACCCTGAATGAGTGCACGCTGGTAGTCATCCCACTTGCGTTGCCCTTGCTCAAGCTCCACACCCAACACAGCACGGATATCCGCCGCTACGACTTGAGGATTAGCATCCAACCGGAACTTGCCCACAAAAGGTAAAGCTGCCCTGCCCTGCTCTTGTTGGTATTCGACGTACCAAGCTTGGCGCTGAAGTGCCTGCTTCACAGTCTCCAGCAGATCGACACTTGGTCGCCCTACCGGCCTGCCACCCACAGTACGGAGGTCTGGCAACAGCGGCTGCTCCACGGGGGCTTGCGGTAAGAAAAAGAAACCAAAGGGCGCGTGCAGCGCTTGGGCGATGTTTTGGGCTTGCCGGAATGTCGGCAATCCGTCGCCCGTTTCCCAGCGTTCGAACTGCTCAGGTTTGACGCCAGCTGCAATCGCAGCTGCCCCAATATCCATACCCAAACGACCACGGGCCCAGCGGAGCACTTCGGGGTTGATTTGGGCATGCGGATGAGACATGGAATGATTCTATAGAAGAACGTCAGCAGGACAGAAATACGATTGCAAGAACCCAACCAAAATCAGTCTCTACCCCCGTGGAATAAGCACAAACAGCTACTGAATTTATAGCAATCATCTCTTACCCAACTGTTCATCGCGCAGGCGCGCAAAGGTGGCCCAGAACTGGGCCTCCTGCGTCGTCGCAAAATTGATGCGCATGAGGCTGCTGGGCGCGCGGTCCGCATGGAACAGCGCGCCGGGGGCCAGCAGGTAGCCTTCGTCCAGCATGCGCTGGGCCAGGATGTCCGTATCTACCCCCGTATCCACCCAGCCAAACAATCCCACCGGTTCGGACGCAAATGTGCAGCCATGTTGCAGCGCCAGCTGGACGCTACGTCCGCGTGCGGCGTCCAGCCGCGTGCGAACGCGTTCGGCGTGGCGGCGCAGCTGGCCCTGGTCGATGCACCAGGCCAGCGACCGCTCCAGCAGCGCTGGCGTCGTCAGCGTGGACAGCAGCTTGGTATCCAGCAGGCGCTCCGTCAGCGCGGCCGATGCTGCCATGTAGCCCACGCGCCAGTTGGGGGCAAGGATCTTGGCAAAACCGCCCACGTAAATCGTGCGCTGCAACCCGTCGAGCGCACTCAGACGCGTGGCATGGTCGGGCGCGAAATGGCTGTAGGTGTCGTCCTCGACGATGTGAAAGTCGTGCTGGTTGGCCAGCTGCAGGATGCGGTAGGCACTGGACGGCTGCAGGCAAAAACCGGTGGGGTTGTGGAACACGCTGACACTGACGAATAGCTTGGGTTTGTGCGCCTCGCAGTAGCGGGCCATCACCTCCAGGTCGGGTCCATCGGCCCGGCGCGGCACCGGCAGGATGCGCATGCCCAGGGCATCGAGGCGCGCAAATTCGATGGCCCAGCCAGGTTCTTCCACCATCACGTAGTCGCCAGCGCGTAGGAGCGTGCGGCTGACCACGTCGAGCGCCTGGGTGGCACCCACCGTGGTGATGATCTGCTCGGGCGCAGCCTGGATCGACAAGCCCGCCAGCTTGGTGCTCAAGGCGCGGCGCAGGCCGGAGTCACCCGCCGGCTCCCCGTACTGCAGCGAAAACGCGTTGAGCGCTTCCACGCTGCAACTGCGCCGCACGGCCGTGGCCAGAAAGCTGGTCTGCAACCATTCCTGCGGCAGCACGCCCATGCCAGGCTGCGGCTTGTCGCTGATGCCATGGAACATGCCGCGGATCAGCGCGGTAGCACTCAATGGCGCACGGTGCCGTGCAACCGGCTGGCCAGCCGCCCCTGAGTTTGCTTCACTTTTGATAGCGCTATGCGCAGCTTCCACGGGGGCTGCACTGCTCTCACGCACATAAAACCCGCGGTTCTTGCGCGCTTCCACCAAGCCTTGCGCCAGCAACTGGTCGTAGGCTCCCACCACGGTGGACGGGCTCACCCCCTGCTGCTGCGCGCACAGGCGCACCGAGGGCAGGCGCGCACCGGGCGCCAGCAGGCGGTCGCGAATGCGCTGCGCAAAGCGCGAGGCCAGTTGCTCCGTCAAGGTCTGCGATGCCGTTTTCATCAACATGGTGATTCCCCCGTCCTGGTCCGGCAGGTTTGTGCCGATACTTTGACCAGTACAGTTTAACCATTGTTCGTAAAAACTGTACTGCAAGTGTGTTGTTTATACAGGTACAGTGAATCCCATGCAAACCACCGAATTCACGGCCCTGCTGGTGCTCACCACCGTCACCAGCTTCACGCCGGGACCCAACACCACGCTCTCCACCGCACTGGCCGCGAACCTGGGGCTGCGCCGGGCCATGCGGTTTGTGGTGGCCGTGCCGGTCGGCTGGGGGCTGCTGTTTTCCTTGTGCGCGGGCGGACTGGGCGCGCTGGTGGTGGCCGTGCCGCTGCTGCGCCATGGCATCCAGTTTGCGGGCATTGCCTACCTGCTGTGGCTGGCATCGCGGCTCGCACGCAGCGCCGCGCTCACGCAGGCCGACTCGGCCCGCATGAACGTCACTTTCTGGCAGGGCGTGGCGCTGCAGTTTCTGAACATCAAGGCCTGGATGCTGGCCCTGACGGTCGTGGCCGGCTGGATGGCCGGGCGCGACGATGCCTGGAACCGGTTCGCCATCCTCCTGCCGGTGATGCTGGCCTTCGGCTTTTTCAGCAACCTCACCTACGCCCTGATCGGTTCCCTCTTGCGCCAGTGGCTGGGCGGTCCGTACGTGGACGGCGTGGGCACGGCCGTGCGCCTGCGCTGGTTCAACCGCGCCATGGCCACCGTTCTGGTAGTCACTGCCGCGTGGATGGCCACGCTATGACAACGGAAACACAACGCCGCAAACGCGAAGCGCTGGGCATGTGGCTCGGGTTGCTGGGTGTGGCCATTTTTGCCCTGACCCTGCCCATGACGCGCCTGGCCACCGGCACCGTCGACCATCCGCAACTCTCGCCGTGGTTCATCACGTTTGCACGCGCGGCACTGGCCGGCGGCCTGTCGGTCGCCTTTCTCGCACTCACCCGTTCACCCCGGCCCACGCGGTCCCAACTCAAGCCGCTGGCCTGGGCCACCCTGGGCAACTGCCTGGGCTTTCCGGTGCTGCTGGGTTTTGCGCTGCGCCATGTGCCCTCCGGCCATGCCGCCGTATTTACCGCGCTGCTGCCGCTCACCACAGCCGCCATGGCGGCCTGGGTGCTGCACCAGCGCGCGCGACTCGGGTTCTGGCTGTTTGCGGGCCTGGGTGCCAGTCTGGTGGTTGGCTTCGCCTGGATGCGCGCCGCGCAGCACGCACAGGGCTTTGCACTGGAGTGGGCCGACCTGGCGCTGATCGGGGCCATCATTTCGGCCGCCATCGGGTATGTGTACGGCGCACAGATTACGCCCACACTGGGTGCCGAGCGGGTGATCTGCTGGGTGTGCGTGCTGGCACTGCCGGTCACCGTGCCGGGAACCCTCCTGACGTGGCCCGACACGCCGGCTCCGGTCAGCGCCTGGCTGGCCCTGCTGTACGTGGGTGTGTTTTCCATGTGGGCCGGCTTTTTTGCCTGGTACCGCGGGCTGGCCATTGGCGGCGCGCTCAAGGTCAGCCAGGTGCAACTGGTCCAACCCTTTATCAGCATTCTGGCTGCCGTGCCCCTGCTGGGCGAACCGCTGGAAACCATGACGCTGGGGTTCACCCTGGCGGTGGTGGCCACGGTATTCGCCGGCAAGCGCTTTGCCGCAGGCAGCCCTTCCCCGCGCGCGGCGCTGACGTGACAATAGACCCATGCCCCATCCTGCTTTTGCCCAGTTGCCCGCCCCGCCCTACTACGCGGTGATTTTTTCCTCCTTGCGCACTTCGCAAGGCGATGCCGAATACGGGGCCATGGCCGACCGTATGGTGGAGCTGGCGCAGCACCAGCCCGGCTACCTGGGCGCAGAAAGCACCCGCGGCACCGATGGCTTTGGCATCACCGTGTCGTACTGGAGCAGCCTGGACGCCATTGCCCACTGGCGCGCCGACGCCGAGCACCGGGTGGCGCAGGAAACCGGCAAGGCACAGTGGTACGAACACTATGAACTGCGGGTCGCCCTGGTCGAAAAGGCCTACGGCAAACAACCCTGACAATTTCAAGCCAAGAAGCAAGCCAAGAGAAAACGCCCATGCCCACCACTCCCACCCACTGGACCCTGGCCGCACGTGCCGCCAAGATGAACCCTTCCGTGATCCGCGAGATCCTCAAGGTCACCGAGAAGCCCGGCATCATCAGCTTTGCCGGCGGCCTGCCCTCCAGCAAGACCTTTCCAGTGGCCGAGTTCGATGCGGCCTGCGCCAAGGTGCTGCGCGACGACCCGGCCGGTGCCCTGCAATACGCCGCCAGCGAGGGCTATGGCCCGCTGCGCGAACTGGTCGCATCGCAGCTCAGCGCCCAGAGCGCTGCCGCAGGCGTGCCGTGGGACGTGGACCCGGCGCAGGTGCTCATCACCACCGGCTCGCAACAGGGCCTGGACCTGGTCGCCAAAATCCTGATCGACGCCGGTAGCAAGGTGCTGGTGGAATCGCCCACCTACCTGGGTGCGGTGATGGCCTTCACCCCCATGGAACCCAACGTGGTGAGCGTGGCCTCGGACGACGACGGCATCGACATTGCCGACCTGGCCGCCAAATCTGCGGATGCGCGCTTCTTGTATGTGCTGCCCAACTTCCAGAACCCGACCGGACGCAGCATGTCCGAAGCCCGCCGCGCTGCACTGAGCGCAGAGGCACTGCGCAGCGGCCTGCCCATCATGGAAGACAACCCCTATGGCGACCTGTGGTTTGACCAGGCACCTCCCGCCCCGCTGACCGCGCGCAACCCTGAAGGCGGCATTTACCTGGGCTCGTTCTCCAAGGTGCTGGCGCCAGGCCTGCGCATGGGCTTTCTGGTGGCGCCCAAGGCGGTGTACCCCAAGCTGCTGCAGGCCAAGCAGGCCGCCGATTTGCACAGCCCGGGCTTCAACCAGCGCATCATTTTTGAAGTGATGCAAAACGGTTTCCTGGACCGCCACGTGCCCACCATCCGCGCGCTGTACAAGACCCAGCGCGATGCCATGCTGCAGGCACTCAGCGCCCACTTCCCCGATGCGGCCACGCAGCCCGACACCTCCCTGACCTGGAACACCCCGGCCGGCGGCATGTTCCTGTGGGCCCGGCTACCCGCAGGCATGAGCGCGGTGGAACTGCTGCCGCATGCCGTAGACAAAGGCGTGGCGTTTGTGCCCGGTGCCCCGTTCTATGCGGACCATGGCGACCCGCGCACCATGCGCCTGTCGTTTGTGACCCCCAGCGTGGAAGAAATCCAGCGCGGCGTGGCCGCACTTGCCGCCGCCATTGCGGAGCGCCGCCGTGCATAGCCGGCCTTTCAAACAGGTCGATGTTTTCACCGACCGGCCCTACCTGGGCAACCCGCTGGCCGTGGTGCTGGACGGCACGGGCCTGTCCGACGCCGAGATGCAGCGGTTTGCCCGCTGGACCAACCTGAGCGAAACCACCTTTGTGCTGCCGCCCACGCCCGACGCCGCAGCCCAGGGGGCCGACTACCAGGTGCGCATCTTCACACCGGCCTACGAAATGCCGTTTGCCGGCCACCCCACGCTGGGCAGCTGCCACGCCTGGCTGGAACACGACGGGTCCCCCCGCAACCGCGATGAAATCGTCCAGCAATGCAAGGTGGGTCTGGTCCGCATCCGCCGCACTGGAAAACGGCTGGCCTTTGCCGCGCCACCCCTGCAACGCCATGACCCGACACGCGAAGTCGCCAGCAAGGTAGCCGCTGCACTGGGGCTGTCCAAGACCCATGTACTGGCGATGCAGCACCTGACCAACGGCCCCAAACATTTTGGTGTTCTGGTCAACACCATCGAGCACGTGCTGGAACTCCAGCCCAATTTCGCCGCACTGCAAACCCTGATGCCCGACATGCGGGTGACGGGCATTGGCGTGGTGGCACTGGCGTCCGAATCGGACGCGCCAGCGCTGATCACCCGGTCCAACCGGGAGGCCCGCGCCTTCGGTGCGTCCGCAGCGACCGACACAGCGGTGCCTGCAGAGGCAGAAGTGCGCTTCTTCTTTACCGGCAACCGGCTGGTGTCTGAAGACATGGTCACTGGCAGCTTCAATGCCAGCGTGGCGCAGTGGCTGATGACAGACAGTCTTGCGCCGCGCGACTACGTGGCCGCCCAGGGCACCTGCATCGGGTGCGAGGGCCGGGTCCACCTGTCGATGGACGATGCCGGCCAGGTCTGGGTCGGCGGCGATGCAGTGACCTGCATCTCGGGTATGGTCAACCTATGACCGCCCCCCAGACGCCTTCTGCACCACCCCCACGCTTTCTCACCGGCTCCCTGCTCCGGCACATCGTCGTCATGGCGGGCACCGGCGCCATCGGGCTGGTGGCCATCTTTGCGGTGGACCTGATCAACCTGCTCTACATCTCCATGCTGGGCGAGCAGGCCATTGCTGCGGCGGTGGGCTTTGCCGGCGTCGTGGGGTTCTTTCACATGTCGATCTACATCGGCCTGCTGATTGGCATCACCGCCTGCGTTTCGCGCGCGGTCGGCGCCCACCAGACCGACACCGCCCACGCGCTGGGCACCTCCAGCCTGGTCATTACCGCGGCTATCGGTGTGGCGCTGACGCTGGTGACGTTGGTGTTTCTGGAGCCGATCCTGCAGGGTCTGGGGGCTGAAGGCCGGGTGCTGGAGCTGGCCTACCGGTTTGTACTGATCACCACGCCATCGACCATTCTTCTGGGGCTGGGCATGGCCTGCTCGGCCCTGCTGCGCTCGGTAGGCGACGCGCGCCGCTCCATGATGGTGACGCTGGTGCCCGCCATCGTCACCGCCGTGCTGGACCCGGTGTTCATCTTCGTATTCGGCCTGGGACTCGACGGTGCGGCCATCGTGGTGGTCATCGCGCGCATGGTGCTGCTGGCAGTGGGCTTGTGGGGCGCCTGGAAGGTGCACCACCTGCTGGCCCGATTCCAGCGCAGCCGTCTGCAGCGCGATGCCAAGACGCTGTTCACCGTGGCCGGGCCGGCCATTCTGACCAACCTGGCCACCCCCGTCGGCGCGGCGTTTGTCACCCACAGCATTGCGGGCTTTGGTGCCTCTGCCGTGGCGGGCCAGGCCACCATTGAACGGCTGACCCCCGTGGCGTTTGGTTTGATCTATTCCCTCAGCGGTGCCGTCGGCCCGGTGCTGGCGCAAAACCTCGGCGCCAAACGGTACGACCGGGTGCGCGAGGGTCTGCGGGCGAGCCTGTGGTTCATGGTGGTGTCCGTGGCCGCGGCCTGGCTGATCCTGGCGCTGGTGCAGGGGCCGTTGATCCGCGCGTTCTCGCTGGACGGCGTGGCGGCCGCCATGGTGCACGCCTTTTGCAGCTGGATCGCCGCCAGCTTCTTCTTTATGGGCGCACTGTTTGTGGCCAATGCCGCGTTCAACAACCTGGGGCGCCCGCTGTGGTCCACCGGCTTCAACTGGGGGCGCGCCACGCTGGGCACCATTCCGTTTGCCTGGTGGGGCGCCAAGTACGGCCCGGTGGAAGTGCTGGCCGGCCAGGCCGCCGGGGCCGCCATCTTTGGCACGCTGGCGCTGGTTTGCGCCTTCTGGCTGACCAAGACCCTGGAGCATTCCCGATGAACCTGCCCACCCTGCCCGAGATCGAAGCCGCTGCCCAGGTGGTGTACCGCGAGTTTGCGGCCACACCGCAATACCACTGGGGCCTGCTGACCGAGAAGCTGGGCGCTGCCTGCTGGGTCAAGCACGAGAACCACACGCCGGTGGGCGCCTTCAAGATCCGCGGCGGGCTGAACTACTTTGACCAGCTGGCCCAGCGCAATGCGATGCCCGCAGAAGTCATCAGCGCCACACGGGGCAACCATGGCCAGAGTATTGGCTGGGCAGCGCGTGCGCATGGCGTGCGCTGCACCATCGTCGTGCCGCACGGCAACTCACTGGAAAAGAACGCCGCCATGCGCGCCCTGGGCGTGCACCTGATCGAACACGGCACCGACTTTCAGGAAAGCCGGGAACACGCCATGGCCATCGCCCGCGAACGCAACGCCCACATGGTGCCCAGCTTCCACCCCGACCTGCTGCGCGGCGTGACCACCTACTGGTGGGAGTTCTTGCGGGCGGTGCTGCAGCTGGACGTGGTGTACGTACCCATCGGCCAGGGCTCGGGCGCCTGCGCAGCCATTGCCGCCAAGATGGCACTGGGCCGCCAGACCCGCATCGTGGGCGTGGTCAGCAGCCATGCCACCACCTACGCCGACTCGCTGGCGGCCGGCCATGTGGTGGAAGCGCCGGTCACCACCCTGCTGGCCGACGGCATGGCCTGCCGCGTGGCCGACCCCGAGGCACTGGCCATCCTGCAGGGGCGCATCGACCACATCGTGCAGGTGAGCGACGCCGAGGTCGCCCAGTCCATGCGCGACCTGTTTGCCTGCACCCACAACGTGGCCGAAGGCGCAGGCGCGGCGGCCTTCGCGGCAGCCATGCAGGAACGCGACCAGTTGCGCGGGAAGACCGTGGGCATCGCCCTGACCGGGGGCAATGTGGACAGCGGTATGTTTGCGGATGCGCTACTAAATCGATAGCTGCTTGCGCATATTCCATGGGGGCTAGAGGCCAATTTGGCTCAAAATCCGCGGGTCAAGGCTATCCATGGACTTGGCAGCAGCGGCAATCTGCAACGGGTCTGCAATCGACGGCGGATCAGCCGGTCGATGCTACACACCAACCACCGCGTAGGCGGGTAGGCGGGTAGGCTTCTGGTCAGGATGACGTTGACTCTGCACTCTTGAGCCTGAAAGGCAGAGCATTCACCGGAAGAATTCGATCCCACTCATTCCTGAAAAGGTCCCGGTGAACCGTTCTTCGGTACACCTCGTTAAAGTTTTCTTTGGCAAAGTGTTGGATCATCCAGCGCTGCATTAGGATTAACCCTCGTTAGTGCTCCCCGCGGCGCGCACTGCGCATGCAACGCGGCTTCTAGCTGCATCATGTGAGCGCTGAGGAAGGGGCACGCTGGCAGTAGCCCCGTGACAGACTTGGCTTGGAGTTTTTTATGGCACCCATTAACGTTCATGGTTCCGTCGCCGCAGTCCGGCTACCCCTCTCGGTCGACGCCCTGTCACCGGCGTTCGACAGACAATTGCGCGCTGTGGCGCGCCGGCGCACCCTCATGAAACATGAAAACCTGTATTGGCGCGGAGCGGCGCCAGACGCCATTTATTGCGTTGAGTCTGGTGCGGTGCAGTTGAGCACCACTTCGGTCAATGGCAAAGAGTCCGTGCTGGGTGTAGTTGAACCGGGGCGCTGGTTTGGAGAATTGGCGCTGTTCACCAAGGATCCGCGTCCACACGATGCTAAGGCCCTCACCACCACTGAGATGCTGGTGGTGTCTGAGCGGTGTCTGCATGACATCGTAGACCATCAGCCATCGCATTTGCTAGAAATTCTTCGGTTGGTGTGCCGCCGCTACAAATGGGCGATTGATCGCTTCGATGCGTCCGTTCTGCAACCATTGCCCGTCAGACTGGCACACCTCTTAGTCGCAGAAGCGCAATCTTTTTCGTCCCAACGTGCCTCGCAGTCGTCCGAGATAAAACTGCCACAGGAAAGCCTGGGTCACATGTTGGGAGCCTCGCGTCAAAGCATTAATCGACTTCTAAAACTTTGGGAAGCTCAAGGGGTGCTGCGCGTGACCTACAGAAAAATCACATTGCTCAAGCCTGATTACCTCATTGAGATGCAGATGCAGATGCACTGAAAAATTGTGCGGCCAATCGGTTGAATTCATCTGCGCGTTCCAAGTGCGGCACATGTCCGGTGCGTCCCATGACGTAGAGGTCGGCACGCGGAATTCTCATGGCAACCTGAAGCCCGATGTCGAGTGGAACAAACCTATCGTCACTGCCCCAAACCACGAGGACGGCGGACGTAATATCGGGTAGGCGCGCAGACACATCACCGAACTGTTTTGGTTGTAAGGCTAAGCTGGTGCTGAAGTTGGACAGATGCTCTGGACGTGCCAATGCCGCCTTCAGGGTGGCGTTAACCAAGTCGTCGGTGGCGACGGCGGGGTCATGAAAAACCGTTCGCAAAAACGTCTGCATATTCGGCGCGCTCGGTGCGGAATAAAAGTCGAGCATGGCGCGAACACCGTCAGGCAGGTGGGGGTGAAAGCTGCTACGCCCACCCGTGCCGCCTGCCACCAGAAGGAGCTTGGCAGTCCGTTGGGGCCGCATCAGCGCGAAGGCCACAGCACTGTGCGCGCCCATGGACGCGCCGAGCAAATGAACGGGTGACTCCACTCGTGCTGCATCCAGCACCGCGTCCAGGGCTGTTGCGTTGAGCGCGGACCGATCGTCGGTGCAAACCACCGGATCGCTGCGACCCCACCCAGGAAAGTCGATGCAGATCACGCGAAATCCTGCGTCAAGCAACGACGAACGATTGACGGTGAAACTGCTCGAGCCCGCAGAACCCGGCCCTGAGCCGTGCAGCATGGCCACCACAGGGGCATTGGTATCAAGTGCGCCGGAGTCCGTGTAATAGACCTGAAGCCGCTGGTCGTTGTACGTGAACGACGCGTACTCGGAGCGTGAGATCAGATGTCCTGCCAATTGCTGTACGGTGGTCATGCTGGTTTGCGTGCTGAGTGAGATTTGTGATTTGGGCGGTAAACCGTTACTGGTTCATGCTTTTGAGCATCTTGTCGCGCCGGTCTTTCAACGCGGGGAAGAGCTCGTAGGGCAGCTGCGGATTGCTCTGATCCAAAATATGCGCGAACCTGGGCTTAACGGCGACCAGCGTCTCTGGACTGGGGAAGATATAGAAGCGACCATCCTCGATCGCCTGAAAAGTGATTTCAGCCACCGCGTCAGCGGAGATCCCGCCTTGGCTGACGGCCTGCTGCGCAGCTTCTCTGGATGCCAGTTGTAACTTGGTGGGCGGCGCATCGTTTGCCAGGTGAGTGGGGCGGTTTCGTTCGGAGTTCCCAATGGCGGTGGGCACGTAGGATGGGCAAAGCACCGCAACTTCGACTTGAGTGGTGGCCAGTTGGAGGTCGTGATGGAGGCATTCGGACAGGGCCACGACAGCATGTTTGCTGACGCTGTAGATGCCCATTCCGGGTGCCGTGATCAGGCCGGCCATCGACGCAGTGTTGACGACTTTGCCACGGTAGGAGGGGTCGCGCTTCGCGTTGGCGAGCATTTGCGGTACAAAACTGCGGATGCCGTTGATGACCCCTTTGAGGTTCACTCCCAAGAGCCAATCCCAGTCTTTGTCCGTGCTCTCCCATACCGGGCCGGACGAGGTCACGCCGGCGTTGTTGAAGACCAGGTGTACTGGTCCATGGAGGCGGTGCACCTCGTCGGAACAGCGATGCATGGCCGCAGCATCCGCCACATCCACGGTAATGCTGCTGACCTTACCGCCCAGGGATCGTAACTCTTCTACCGTTTGGTTGAGCGAATCAGCTTGGATGTCGGCGAGGATGACGTTGATGTTGCGTTTGCACGCCGCCTTGGCAAAGGCCCGTCCGAGACCGGAGCCACCCCCCGTTATGAATGCCGTGTAACCGTTTAGTGATGTCATGGAATTTCTTTCAGTCTTCGTAAGCAAAGATGGTGTCGCACAGGTCAATTTCCGGGAAGACGCTGCGCTCATAGACATAGTCCTGGCTGTGCTGCCATTCGGGTTTTGAGCCTTTCTTGGGCAGACGGTGCACACTGCGCATCATGTAGCCAGCGTTGAGGTCATCCGAGTCGATCCAGGGCGACAACTCCATTTCGGCGTCTTCGGCGCGCAGCTTCGGTGAAACGCTCTTTAGATGCTGGGACTGCATGTGCGTCAGCAGACGGCAAACAAAGTTGCCTATCAACTCCACCCGCAGCGTCCAGCTATACCTGCCATAGCCATAGACCCAGGCCATATTTGGAATGCCCGCAAACATCACACCTCGGTAGCTCACTGTCTGTGAGAAATCGACCGCCTTGCCGTCCACCGTGAACGGGATCTCCCCCATCACTGATAGTTGAAAACCAGTGGCAGTGATCACGACGTCACAGTCGATGCGTTCACCGGATTGAAGCTGTATGCCGGCTTCATCAAACTTGGCGATCTGGTCGGTCACGATGGACGCATGCCCCTTGCGAATGGCGGCGAACAGATCCCCTTCCGGCACAAACGCTACCCGTTGCTGGAGTGGTTTGTACGGCGGCGAAAAGTGCCGATCGATGTCAAAACCTTCCGGCAGGTGTGGCTTGATGCCTTCGAGCAATTGGGCCTTTAGCGCATCGGGGCGGGTGCGGGCCCGCCGGATGAGGTCGCTGCGCTCCTTGACGACCTTGCGACGCATGATTTCGTGGATCCACTGCGGGTTGATTTCCAGCTTGCGCAGCTCATCTGCCAGTGCATCCGCGTTCTGTCCGGTCGAAAAGAAAGTTGGAGTGCGCTGCAACATGGTTACGTGTTCGCACTGGTCTGCTAGGGCAGGAATGAGTGTCGCCGCAGTGGCTCCCGAGCCAATCACGGTGATGCGCTTGCCAGTGAGGTCCAGGTCCTCTGGCCAGTGTTGCGGATGGATGATGGTCCCCTTGAACTGCTCCATCCCCGGCCACTCAGGGGTGTAGCCGCGGTCGTGACGGTAGTAGCCTTGACACATCCACAGAAAACCCGCTTCGATGCGCTTGGTATGCTGGCCCTCAACACACACATCAAGCGCCCATGCGCTAGCCTGGCTAGACCAGTTGGCTGATTGAATTTGATGGCGATAACGGATATCCGGCGCCAGGCTTCCGTCCTCAATCACAGAGCCCAGGTAATCCAAGATTTCCTGGCGCGAGGCAATGGGTTTGCCTATCCAGGGCTTGAAGTGGTAGCCGAAGGTGTAGAGGTCGCTGTCAGAACGCGTTCCTGGGTACTTGTGCAGAAGCCAGGTGCCGCCGAAAGACTCCATGGACTCGAGAATGACAAAGCTGAGTTCTGGGCATTGCTGGCGCAACATATAGGCACAGCCAATTCCGGAAATTCCGGCACCGACGATTACCACGTCAAAGCGTTCAGTTGGGTGGGGCGCGCTCGCGCGCTGGACCGATGACGAAGTCATATGCAAATCCCTAGTCAGTTGAGGACACGGATAACTTGTCGGCAATCATTCGAGCGACAATGTCGGAGGCTCCCCCCGGTGGGTATGGCACGACAATTTTTACGGGTCGATCGGGGTAGTTGGGTTGCGCCAACCCCGGTACCGCTGCCCAAGGACCGGCGGTCAAGAGTGCCAAGATGGCAGTGCCAAAGACACGTTTGTTCATTTTCATCAGGTTGTCTCCTTTGTAATTCGCAAGGTTCTTCCTTGCGTCATAAGAATTGTTGACAACCGCAACTGGGAAGACTGTCGGCTTTTGGCAGTTCAGCCATATGGCTATCAGAAAACTTGAGCAGCTGGTTTTTTTGCAGTCGTTGCTTGCCGGGAGCAAGTTGCCTTTGGCGGGGTGGAAATCCGAACTTTTATCGCCTTCTCGGACGGTGGCACCTCACTTTTAAAAGACTTCTTCCCTGCCACCCTCACCGCAACAGTATCAACCCCGTCCCCACGACCGTCAGCGCCGCCCCGACCCATGCTCCTGGCGCAGGTGCACGCCCCAGTTGCCACCACAGCAGCGGCAACACCAGCACCGGCGACACGGAGGACAGGATGGCGACCATGCCCACATCCCCGTGGCGCAGGGCCATCATGATGAAGGTCATGCCCAGCCCGATGCCCACCAGTCCGTTCAGGGCCGTTTGCGCCAGCACGCGCACCGTGGGCTTGTTGTGCACGCGCGCCGCGGGCACACCGAGCCACAGCACCAGCAGGTGGGCCGCGCACGCCACCGACACCCGCACGGCAGACGCCGCAACGGGGTCGACCGCTGGCCCCGCTGCTGCCGCGCTCATCACCGGCTTGGCAATCAGCGTGCTCAGGGCCTGGCAAAACGCCGCTACCAACCCCAGGGCCACACCGACCTTGAGCGACCCGTGGTTGCTCTCCCAGGCGTGCTGCTCGTCCTTGTGGCGGCCCAGCACAATGGCGCTCATCACCCCGGCCACGGTGAGCGCAGCGCCCACGGCGGTCTGCAGCGCCATGCGCTCACCCAGCACCACAAAACCGAGGAAGGCGCTGAACGCCGCATGGGTGGCAAACAGCACGCTGGCACGGCGCGGACCCAAGCGGCTGGTGGCACCGAACAGGGCCGTGTCGCCAATGAAAATGCCCACCATGCCGCTGAGGGCCAGCGTGGCCGACGCATCCCAGGCCAAGGTGCGCCAGCTCCCGGTCGCCACCACGATCGTCCACAGCACCACGGCCACCAGCGCCATGCGCCAGCGCGTGAAGGCGAAGGCGCCCAGGTGGCGCACCGGCGTGAATGCCAGCAGGCTGCTGGTGGCCCAGCAGGCGGCCGCACCCAGGGCCAGAAGGTCGTACAGGACAAGCATGGCTGCATTGTCCCGCACAGGGGCGCCGGCGCATTTGCTACAAAAAAAGTAGCTGGTGTCGCAACGAAGACAAGGGGCGACGCTGCATTTGACTTAAATTCAGCGCATGGGAACACTTTATCTAGTACGCCACGGGCAGGCCTCTTTCGGCGCCGCCGACTACGACCAACTCAGCGACCTGGGCCAGCGCCAGAGCCAGCGCCTGGGTGAATACTTTGCCGGCAAGGGCCTGCAGTTCGAGGCGGTGCTGACCGGTACGCTCAAGCGCCATGCCCAGACCTGGGCCGGCATTGCGAAGGGCGCGGGCTACACACACACGCCGCTGCAGTGGGCCGGGCTGGACGAGTACAACAGCGAAGCCGTGATCCACGCCATCCACCCCACACCGCTGGAAAAGCCCGATACGCCGGAGATGTACCGCCACCATTTCCGCCTGCTGCGCGATGGCCTGACGCAATGGATGAACGGCGTGGTCAGCCCGCACGGCATGCCGACCTACGATACCTTTGTGCATGGCGTCAACAGCGCGCTGGAGCATGTGCGCAAGCACCACACCGGCAACGTACTCATCGTCAGCAGTGGCGGCCCGATTTCCACCGCGGTGGGGCACCTTCTTGGCACCACACCGGAGACCACCATCGAGCTGAATTTCCGCATCCGCAACAGTTCGGTGACCGAGTTCACCTTCAACCCCAAGCGCAGCATGCTGGTGACCTACAACACGCTGCCGCACCTGGACACGCCGGACTACACCGACTGGATCACGTTCGCCTGACGGCGCTGGGTGCGGTCAAGCGCCGCCGGTGAGCAGCGCCAGCTCGCGCACCAGCAGGGCGGGGTCCTGCGAGTTGCGTTCGATCAACTGGCGCAGGTGGGTCACGCTGTCCAGGTCGATGTGGGTGCACTTCAGGCCCAACTGGCTGCCTTCGACCCGGGCCACGGAGACGTCCATGGCGATGAAGGTGGTCGTGGACAGCGACAACCGCAGCCGGCCCCGCGCGCCCACCGGGCAAGGCAACACCTGCCCCAGGTCCACCAGGGCGCCCTTGAGGGACACATCCAGCAACTGCACCTCCCGCAGGTAACCGCTGAAGTTGAGCCGCGCCTTGGCATGGAAAGCCGAACGCAGGAACCGTCGGTACGCCAGCGGGCGCTCGACCACAGGCACCAGCTCAATCGGAGCGGCTTCGGTGCGGTTCTTTTTTTTCCAGAAACTGAACATGGGGTGAATGGATGGTGCAGACGGTGCAATCAGGCAGACGGACGCAGTGTAGTGTCTGGCAACTGGTGGATCTCGGCCAGCAGGGCCGCCAGCGCCCTGCCCGCAGCATCCAGCACGGCGCGCCCTTTGTCCGCTGTGGCTGCCGCGGCATTGCCGACGGCGCCTGCCGGGTTGTAGTCCTGCATCTGCCAGCCCAGCTTGGCACTCTTGCCGTTGCCCAAAATAGCAAAACGCTTCGCCCGGTCTTCCGAGGTGGAGGCAAAGTTTTGCGCCTGCGCCATGTCCACCTGCTCCGGCGCCAAGGCCAGCATCATGGAGGTTTCGATCTCACCCGCATGGATGCCAAAGCGGTGCTCGTGCGCGCTGAACAGCGCATTCACGTCACTGCCATCAGCAGCGGTCAGCGGCAGGCCAAACCAGTTGACGCTGTAGACCAGCATGCCCAGCCGCGCCCGCAGGTCGCGCGCCACGATGTCCATCACGCCCACCTGCCCGCCATGGGAGTTCAGCAGCACCAGCTTTTTGACACCACTGGCGCAAACACTCTCGCCAATCTCTGTCCATAGCCGGATCACGGTCTCGGCCTTGAGCGTCAGCGTGCCGGGGAAGGCGGCGTGCTCCGGGCTCAGGCCCACAGCCTGCGTAGGCAGAAACAGCGCAGGTACGTCGTACGCCATATGGGGCTGGCTGGCAGCCACCACGCCGTTGACCAGCGCCGTGTCGACCTGCAGCGGCAGATGGGGGCCGTGTTGTTCGGTGGCCGCCACCGGCAGTACGGCGATGGTCTGCGCCAGGCTGCCATTGGCCTGGGCCCGCGCAAAGTCGCGCGTGCTCCAGTCGGCCCAATATCGGGAGGATGTGCTCATGCGCCTATCTTAGGGCCTGTGGGCGGCGTCTCCTCCGGGCTGGCTGACTCGGCGGCGAGCGGAAGCACGATGGTGAAGCAGGTACCCACACCCAGCGTACTTTCTGCCGAGATGGTGCCCCCCAGGGACTTGGGCACCAGGTTGTAGACGATGTTCAGGCCCAGGCCGCTGCCCCCCTGCCCCAGCCGGGTGGTGAAGAAGGGGTCGAACACGCGCCCCAGGTTTTCAGGGGGGATGCCGACACCGTCGTCGCGTACCCGGATGGTGACCCAGCCCGGGCGCAGGACTTCTGCATGCACCCAGACATTGCCATGCGCGCGCCCCTCAAAGGCGTGCACCACAGCGTTGTTGACCAGGTTGGTCAGCACCTGTCCCAAGGGTCCAGGGTAGCTGTCCATGACGATATCGGCCTCGATGGCGTTGTGCACCACGTGCGTGGTCTTGCGGATACCTGGCCCCAGCGTGAGCAGAATTTCTGCCACCGACTCCTTGAGGTGGAAGACCCGGCGGTTCAGGCTGGTCTGGTCCACCGCCACCTGCTTGAAACTCGACACCAGGTCGGCGGCGTGCTGCAGGCTGCGCATCAGGATGCTAGCCCCGGTCTTGGTGTTACCGACAAATTCCTCCAGCTTGCTGCGCTTGATGCCCGCCGCCATGTGTGTCTCAAAATTGCGGGCATGGTCCTGCAGTGTGCTGGCTACGGTGAGGCTGTTGCCAATGGGGGTGTTGAGTTCGTGGGCGATGCCCGCCACCATGGAGCCCAGCGCCGACATCTTCTCGGTGCGCACCAGCTCGGCCTGGGCAACGGTCAAGTGCTGCAGTGCCTCGCTGAGTTCGCGGGTCCGTTCATTGACGCGCTGTTCCAGTCCGGCATTGAGGCGCAGCATGTTTTCCTCATACTGGTGCTTCTCGGTAATGTCCTCGTAGGCCAGCACCACCAGTGACTGATCCCCCAGGGCAATCGTCTTGCCTGACACCTCGCACAGTAGCTGCCCGCCATCGCCACGCACCAGCCATGCCGGATATCGGGCCAGATCCCCGTCGCGCGTCAGAATGGAAAGCGCCTGCTCTCGCACGGTCGCATCACGCCACAAGCCCATCGCCAGGCCCGAGGAGCCCACCGCAACATCGCGCGGCCGGCCAAAGACACGCACCCAGGCGCTGTTGACATCCTGCACCGCAAAATCACCGCCGTTGTACGACACGGACATCGCCACCGGTGAGGACTCAAAAATGGCCGAAAACTTCACCTGGCTCAGTCCCAGGGCTTCCTCCACACGCCGGCGCTCGGACAATTCACACTCCAGCTCCAGGTTCTTGCGCTCGCGCTCTGCCAGCAGCCCGGAGATCTTGACCCGCATCGTGTCCAGCCCCTGGGCCAGCGCGCCCACTTCGTCCGCCCGATCCCATTGCACCGCTTGGGTCATATCGCCGCTGGCCAGTCGCCGGGCATCGTCTTGCAGACGCAATAGCGGGCGCACCAGGCGCCGATCAAACAGCAGCCAGATCAGCGAGAAGGAAATCACCACCTGTGCCGCCAACGCCACCAGCAGCCACATCTGCGCCCGCAGAAACTGCCGCTGCACCCGCCCGGTACTCATCTCAATGGTCAGAAATCCGACCGGCGTCTGGTTGTAATAAACATCACGCGTCTCGGTCAGGATGCTTCCTTCGAGTCCGTTGGCCGCATCCCGGCGCACAAAGACCTCGCGAAATTCGTTGGTGACGGTGACCTGCACCACATCCGGATTGCGCAGCACGGCTTCCACCAGCTCGGTGGCCACGGCGGTGTCCACATTCCAGATGGCGATGGCCACGCCCCGGGCCAGCACATCCGCATACTGCTGCAACGGCGCGCGCACGCGCAGGTCCACCTCGGAATCAAAGCGGCTCAGTATCTGGAAATAGGCCAGCACCAGCGCGGGCAGAAGAATGCCCAGACCGGCTCCCAGAAAGAGCGTCTGTCGCAGGGTCATGAACCTGCTGGATGCCTGGGGCGGGGTCGCACGGTGCATGCAAGTTAGTATCGCCCCCGCCCTGCCAGGGGTCAAGCCGGCGATACCCGGTGGCGCATCTGGCGCTCGCCACCCGCCGGTTTGCCAGGCGCCGGCGCGCTGCGGGGCAGGTGGCCGCGCAGTGCAGCCGGGCTGGCACGTGCACCACTGCCCACGTAGTCTGCCAGTAACGCGTCGCGCACCACCGATTCCGGCAGGCCGCGTTGTGCGCACAGGTAGGCAAACAGCGCGTCGACCAGCCTCTCCGGCGTGAGCCCCGCCGTGTCCTGTGTGGTGCGCCACAGCCAGCTGGCAAACCCGGCGAAAGCGGCAAAGGCCGATTCGCCCTGCAGCAACAACTCCATGCTGCGCGCAAAGCGACCGGAATTGGCCAGCAGATCCCAGTAGCGCGCCAGCCGCAGAAAGTCTTGGACCTCCTCGTGGTCCACAGCACCCGTCTGCTGCACCGTGTACGGCGGTTGCGCGTCGTAGACCATCGCAAACTCGGCCGGCTGCCCGGGCAGGCTGCGCCGCGCCAGCGGCGTGCCGCGCAGGCGCTTGAGCACGCCCAGCTGGATCTCGTGCGGCCGCAGCGCGTGCAGGCGGTCGAACCCCTGCGCAAAGCTCTGCCAGGTTTCCCCCGGCAGACCAAAAATAAGATCGGTGTGCAGGTGGGCATGGCTGCGCTCCACCAGCCAGAGCAGGTTCTCCGCCGTGGTGGCGTTGTCCTGCTTGCGCGCAATGCGCTGCTGCACTTCGGGGTTGAAGCTCTGGATGCCCACTTCGAGTTGCAGTACCCCGGGCGGAAACTGCGCCAGCATGGCCTTCAGGCGCTCAGGCAGATGGTCAGGCACGACTTCAAAGTGCAGCTGCAACGGCGCCTCCGGCTGGGCGGCCATGCGGTCCAGAAAGAACTGCAGGATGCGCACCGAGGCATCGATCTTCAGGTTGAAGGTGCGGTCCACAAACTTGAAATTGCGCGCACCGCGCTGGTACAAGGCCGCCAGCGCGGCCAGGAACTGGTCGGCATCGAAAGCCCAGGCGGTCTTGTCGAGCGCGCTCAGGCAGAACTCGCACTTGAACGGGCAACCGCGCGAGGCCTCGACGTACAGCACGCGGTGCGCCAGGTCGGCTGCGTCGTATTCGTCGTAAGGCAAAACAATTTCGTCCAAGGGTGGCTGCACACCGGCAATCACCTTCATCAGCGGCTGCGGGCCGTGCACCAGTGCCTTGCAGAGCTGGGGAAAACTCACATCACCCCAGCCGGTAATCACATGGTCGGCCAGTGGCACGACGTCCTGGGTGTCGAGCTCATGGCTGACCTCGGGGCCACCCAGCACCACGCGCAGCTGCGGCCGCTGCGCCTTGAGCAGGCGCACCAGAGCGGTGGTCTGCTGCACATTCCAGATGTACACACCCAACCCCACGACCTGCACGGCATCCGTAGGCGGGCCCAGTTCCTGCAGCAACGCGTCGGCCACCTCCTGCACCGGGCGGCGGATGGTGAACTCGCGCAGCACCGCCATGGCGCGCAGGTCCGCGCCGCCGTGGCGCGCCATATTGGCCAGCAGGTAGCGCAAGCCCAGGGAGGCGTGGATGTATTTGGCGTTGAGCGTGGCCAGGATGATGCGGGGAGGCATGGACGTATTATCAAAGCATGGCTGCACCACCCCCCCGCAACTTCACCGGCGACACCTTCTTTGCGTGGGATGGCGACGTGCTGGTCGTCAACATTCTGGGCAAACCGGCGGCAGCGAAAGACGCCATCGGCAAACCCAAAGGCACCCAGCTCAAGGTCAGCGTGACCGCCGCCCCCAAGGACGGCAAGGCCACCGACCACATGGTGCGCTTTCTGGCGCCACAGTTTGGTGTGGCGGTCAGCGATATCGAAGTGGTATTTGGCCGCGAGAGCATCCACAAGCAGCTGCGGATCACACGGCCAAAAAAAATGCCTGCGGTATTCACGCAGGCATCGCTACAGTTATAACCGCGCCGCCGTCACCGGAACTATTGGCTGCGACCCCCACTCCAACCTGCTCATGCCACGTCTTGCCGCTTTTGTCTGCCCGCCCCCGTCCATGCATCGCTTTCTATCCCGCTCACTGCAGAATGCTATTATTTTTATAGCTGCTTGCGCAGTGTATTCGGGGGCTAGTGCCCAATTTCCTTCCAATACGCCGGGTACGGGCGGTTATGTTGGGGCCGTGGTGCAAACCGAACAGGTGCGCGCCGAACTGGTCGCCCAGGCGCCCGATGGTGTGGCGCCTGGCAGTACCGTAACGCTGGGCCTGCAACTCACCCACCAGCCGCACTGGCACACCTACTGGAAGAACCCGGGCGATTCCGGCCTGCCTACGCAGCTGCAATGGACCCTGCCCGCCGGAGTGACGGCGGGCGAGATTGCCTGGCCCGCGCCCAGAAAGATTCCCATTGGCTCGCTGGCGAACTACGGCTTTGAGGGCACTGTGCTGCTGCCGGTACCGCTCACCATTGCCAAAGATTTCCAACCCGCGGGGCTGAACGGCGACCTGGAAGTCAAGCTGTTTGCCAGCTGGCTGGTGTGCCGCCAGGAATGTGTGCCGCAGGAAGGCCAGTTTGTGCTGCGCATTCCGACCCGCGGCTCCACGGCGCTGAACGCTGCCGCTTTTGAGGCCGCCCGCGCCGCGCAGCCCCGGCCTTTTGCCGGCCCGGCACAGGCTACTGTCGGCCCTGACGGACTCACGCTCACGGTGCGCGGGCTGCCCGCAGCGTGGCAGGGCAAACCGCTGAACCTGTTCCCAGAAACCACCGAGATCATTGAAACCGCCACCTCGCCCACGTCCGCCCAAGCCACGGGGCAGAGCTGGAAAGACGGCGTGTGGTCCGCACGCATGCCACTGTCGGCCCAGCGCACCACCAGCCCCACCACGTTGCCGGTGGTACTTGCCTTGGGGGCGGACAGCCTGGTCACCGTGGCCAAAGTGGATGGCAGCTGGCCCGCCGTGGCGGCGCCGACCGGTGTGTCCCCCGCGCTGCAAGCTGCACTCGACGCCAATAGCAAGACCACCGCACCCGTCACCATGGATGCCAACGCAGGCTCCGGGCAAAACTGGACCACCTGGATTTGGGCCATGCTCGCTGCCCTGCTGGGTGGCCTGATCCTGAACCTGATGCCCTGCGTGTTTCCGGTGCTGGCGATCAAGGTGCTGGGCTTTGCCAAAAAGGGCGGCGCCAGCAGCGCGGCCCTGCGCGCCCAGGGGCTGGCCTACACCGCTGGCGTGGTGCTGTCCTTTCTGGCGCTGGGCGGGCTGATGCTGGCCCTGCGCGCTGGCGGCGAACAACTGGGCTGGGGCTTTCAGCTGCAGTCGCCTGCGGTGATTGCAACGCTGGCGCTGCTGTTCACGCTGATCGGGCTCAACCTGGCCGGGCTGCTGGAAGTCGGCACCGTGCTGCCCAGCCGGCTGGCCACGCTGCAACTGAGCCACCCGCTCGGTGACGCGTTCCTGACCGGTGTGCTGGCCGTGGCCATTGCCTCGCCCTGCACCGCGCCGTTCATGGGCGCCTCGCTGGGGTACGCCATCGCACTGCCCGCCGCGCAGGCACTGGGTATCTTTGCCGCGCTGGGTCTGGGCCTGGCCTTGCCGTACCTGCTGGCCACCTGGGTGCCGGCGGTGGGCCAATGGTTGCCCAAGCCGGGCGCGTGGATGGACACCCTGCGCCACTTCATGGCCTTCCCGATGTGGGCGACCGTGGTGTGGCTGGTGTGGGTACTGGGGCACTTGAGCGGCGTGGACGGCGCGGCCAGCCTGCTGGCACTGCTGCTGATGGTGGCGCTGGTGGTCTGGGCCCTGAACCTGCCGGGGCGCAGCGGTCGCACCATTGCTATTATTTCGATAGCTGCCTGCGCACTATTGACGGGGGCTATAGGCCAAAATGTCTTGAAACTCGAAGACGCGCCAGCCGCAGGAACCCCCACCACCTCCAGCGGCGTGGGCACCTGGCAAGTCTGGGCCCCCGGCAAGCCCGAAGCGGAGCTGGCCACCGGACGACCTGTGTTTGTGGACTTCACCGCTGCCTGGTGCATCACCTGCCAGTACAACAAGAAAACCACCCTGGCCAACGCCGACGTGCTGGGCGACTTCGCGGCCAAAGGCGTGACCCTGCTGCGCGCCGACTGGACGCGGCGCGACCCCGCCATCACCGCAGCGTTGCAGGCACTGGGGCGCAGCGGCGTGCCGGTGTATGTTCTATATGAGCCGGGCCAGCCGCCCGTGGTGTTCTCTGAAATCCTGGGCACCGCCGAATTGCGCAGTGCCCTGGGTAGCCTGTAACCAATGCTGCAACCATCGAGCCAACCCACCATGACCCAGCAAGCTGCCATTGACCACATCCTGTCCCACCACCGCACCGTGGCCGTGGTGGGCCTGTCACCCAAACCGCACCGTGCCAGCTACGAGGTATCGGAGTACATGCAGCGCAACGGCTGGCGCATCATCCCGGTCAACCCGCTGGCCAAGGTGCCCGAGATTCTGGGTGAGAAGGTCTACGCCACACTGTCAGAGGCCGCGCAGCACGAACAGATCGACCTGGTGGACGTGTTTCGCAACAGCGAGGATGTGCCCCCGGTGGCCGATGAAGCAATTGCGATTGGTGCCAAGGGGCTGTGGCTGCAGCTGGGCATCACCAACGACCCGGCGTGCGCCAAGGCCGCCGCGGCCGGTCTGCAGGTGGTGCAGAACAAATGCCTGCTGGTCGAGCACCGCCGGAAAAAGTAGCCGGACACTGCCTATGTTTGGATAAGTGCCAAAACTGCCGATGGGTCAGCTTTCAACGCCTGACACCAATCGACAAAAAGTATGACGTCCAAATACTGCTCCCCGCTTTCGACTTTCGAAATATAGGACTGTGTGTGCCCAAGCAACCCAGCAACGTCAGACTGCGTCATGGAAGCGGCGCGTCGCAAATTTTGCAACTCCTGCCTGAGTAATCCATAACGTCGGTCGTAAAGCACGAAGGCATGCTAGATTCCGTTCTGGAATATTCGAAATTGGAATATTCCATCAATAACTCAGGGACCTTACTTATGAATAAATACATATATGCACTGGCATGCGCCGCCGCTTTTTCCTTGTCTGCATGCGGAGGGGGTGGAGGCTCATCAAGTGCAACTGCGTCCGGCCCCAAGGCAGAAGGTGTCTACGAAGGCACAACGACTGGCGGCTACACCTTCAATGCATTGGTTTTGGAGAACGATGAAGTCTGGGCACTGTATGGTGTACCGAGCAGTGGCACGTTTTACGTACAGGGCATGAATTGGGCGCAGGGCAGTTCGAACAACGGCACCTTCACCGCTTCGAACGCCAAAGACTATTACTACACGGGGGCGGTCACGACGGGATCCCTGAATGCCAGCTATGTTTCTGGTTCCAGCTTCAACGGCACTGCAGTTGCCAACGGTAGCAGCACAGGCTTCACAAGTGCTCCCCCTGTCAGCACCAGCTACATATACAACTCTGCCGCTTCACTCTCGACCATCACCGGCAGTTGGACTGGGTCGACCTTGTTTGGCGAGGCAGGAACCATGGTGATTGCGTCCAATGGCACTTTCACTGCGAGCTTTACCGGAAGTTACGTTGGTACTTGCACAGCAACCGGCACAGTACAACCGCGAGCATCGGGAAAGAATGTTTTTAACGTGACTATGACTTTCGGTGCGGCGCCATGTGGACTTCCCGGTACTACAGCGACAGGAATAGCGCTCAGTTATCTACTGATTAATGGACAACGGCAACTGATTGCCGCAGCCACAACATCCAGCAAGGCCAATGGCGCAGCCTTTTTCGCAGCACGATAGACATGAGCGAGCGCCGCATGACGCGGCGCCGTGTACCAACACACAGCTGACCGTGCTACAGGAGACGCCCAGCGCGGCGGTAATGCATACCTGAGTCAGTCGGCGGTGACGTAGCTCCACGATGGCCAATGCCTTTTGGGATCTATGAATCGGCGGCTCTCAGCAAGAGATCGTTCCATCCGAGCCGCAGGTAGCGGCTGTCCGGCCTAAATCTCAATCAAAAATCTCGTGAAGCCAGGACTTCTTGCGGTGCTGGCTGTAACGTTGCCCACCACGGTAATCCGAGTCTTCAAAGTCAGGCTGCTTGCGACTCGGCGACACAGGCGCTGGGGGCGGTGCAGAAACAGTGGCTGAACGCACCAGCAGTTTGTCGAGTTCACCGCGGTCGAGCCAGATGCCGCGGCAGGCCGGGCAGTAGTCAATTTCGACACCCTGTCGATCGGTCATCACCAGGGTGGAATCGGGGCAGGTGGGGCATTTCATGGTGTTGGTCGCTTTATGACGGTTGAGATTGGCTATCGAGGGCAAGTCGAGCGGTGCGTCCACGCACCGGTTTGTTGTTGCGATGCAGGCTGCGCGTCAGCACGCGGGTAGCACGCCGCAGGGAACGGTCCAGTGCAGTGCGCCAATCGCGGGCCAGAGAGGCGATGACCACCGTGCCTGCTGCTTCGGTACTCAGCTCGACCTGGCAACGCTTGTCCACACCACCGCGGGGTCCATTCACGTCGGAGAACTGCACCTTGGCGCGTGGCACCAGGGCACTGAGACGACGCAGCGTAAAACGGACACGCTCAACCGACACCTCGCGCATCTGGCTACCGTCGGCGTCTCGGGACTCAAAAATGATTTGCATTGCATTGTCTCCAGTGGGTGAAAGAAGACCCGAAGATAGGAGTCCAATTGATTCTTAAAAAGCAGATAATTTCTCATCCAGACTCTTAGAAAACCTGATCATGAGCACCCCCTTCAACTACAAGCACCTCTATTACTTTTGGGTCGTGGCCAAGGAAGGCGGCATCTCGCGGGCTGCCGACAAGCTGGATATGGCGGTGCAAACCGTCAGTGCCCAGGTACGTGAGCTGGAACGATCGCTGGGCTACGCGCTGCTCAAGCCCGCTGGACGCGGATTGGTGTTAACTGACGCGGGCCTGGCTGCCATGCAGCAGGCAGACCAGATTTTTCAACTGGGCGAGAAACTGCCAGCTTTGGTACGCGACGCCGTCAGCGCACCCGCGGTGCGCCTGGCCGTTGGCATCTCGGATGGCCTGCCCAAGCTCGTAGTTCGCCACCTGTTGCAGCCGGTAATTCCCGAGCCCCATTTGCGTCTGCTGTGCCATGAGGGCGAGTTTGACGAGTTGCTGGGTGACCTTGCCTTGCACCGTCTGGATGTGGTGCTGTCGGACCGGCCTGCGCCAACCAACCCCAATATCAAGCTGTACAGCCATGCCCTGGGGTCCTCGACCATTGCGTGGTACGGCACCGCAGACATGGTCAAGGCCGCCAGCAGCGACTTTCCCCGCAGCCTGGCCGATGTGCCCATGCTGCTCCCCACAGGCCATACGGCCGTGCGGGCACGGCTGGACCACTGGTTTGAGCAGCGCGCCATCCGGCCGCGCATTGTGGGGGAGTTTGAAGACAGCGCATTGCTGAAAACCTTTGGCGCCAGCGGCATGGGAATCTTTCCTGCTGCCGAGTGGGCTAACGACGATTTGCTAGCCCATTACGCAGTGCAGCGTTTGGGCCCGTGCGAGGGTGTGAACGAGCACTTCTTTGCCATCGGTACCGAAAAGAAAGTGCACCATCCACTCGTGCAGCGTTTACTGCAGCCAGCACCGTAACTCCGTTTCAAACGCTGAGGCTTTGCCTTTGTGCCGGGCAAGACATGAAGTCAATGGGCCAAATCCCTAGAAATCCAATGGCCCCATGGGAGAGCGCCCCCGGCCACGCGCAGCCCCTGCTACATTACTTTTCGAATTGGCTATGGGGACATTTCCATGAATATCCTGCTCTTCCTCGCCGGCATGGCAGCACTGGTTGTCGGGGCCGAACTATTGGTCCGCGGCGCTTCCAAACTGGCGCTGAGTTTCGGCATCTCACCCCTGGTGGTGGGGTTGACCATTGTTGCGTTTGGCACGAGTGCGCCTGAGCTTGCCGTGTCCGTGGGCGCGGTGCTGGATGGAAGAACCGACATTGCCATCGGCAATGTGGTGGGCAGCAATATATTCAACGTGCTTTTCATCTTGGGCCTGAGCGCGCTGATTGTTCCGCTGGTCGTGAACATTCAGTTGATACGGCAAGAGGTACCCATCATGGTCGGAGCCAGCGTGCTGCTGCTGGCGTTAGGCATTGACGGCTCACTGAGCTGGATGGATGGCGCAATTCTGTTTGGCCTGATGCTCGCCTACACGGTGTTTCTGGTCGTGCAATCAAGGCGCGAAACCAAAGCGGCACAGGATGAGTACGCGCAAGAAGTGCAACCTGCTGTGCAAGGCGCCTGGGATAGCAAGCTCCCCGTGCAGTTGCTGCTCATCGCCGCCGGTCTGGTAGCGCTGGTGCTGGGTTCGGACTGGCTGGTGACGGCCTCGGTCACGTTTGCCAAGGCCATGGGGGTGAGCGATCTGGTGATTGGTCTGACCATCGTGGCAGCCGGCACGTCCATGCCCGAAGTTGCCACGTCGATCACAGCGGCCATCAAAGGGGAGCGCGATATCGCTGTGGGCAATGTGGTGGGCAGCAATACCTTCAATATTCTGGGTTGCCTGGGCCTATCCGGACTGGTGTCGGGCGAGGCGGGACTTGCGATGTCGCAAGCACTGATGAACTTTGACATCTGGGTGATGCTGGCTGTGGCACTGGCCTGTCTGCCAGTGTTCATGACCGGACGCGAGATTGCCCGCTGGGAAGGCGGAGTGTTCATCGTCTACTACGGTGCCTATGTGATCTACCTGGTTCTGGCGGCCCAGCAGCACGCACTCTTGGGTACGTTTTCTGCCGCCATGATGAGTTTTGTGGTGCCCATTACGGTCATCACCCTGATCGTTGCGTTTATTCGCAAACCGCCAAGCCCATGAGCTTAGTCTGGCTGGCCCTTCTGCCCTGGCTTGCAGCACCGCTGGTGCTCGGCCTTGCCGGGCGACGCAGCGCTGCGGTGGTGGCCGGTGGTGTCGCCCTGGCCGGCGTTGCACTGTTGCTGACCCTGGCCCCGGCAGTCTTTGCAGGGCAGGTACTGGTCTGGCGGGTGGAGTGGGTGGCACAACTGGGGTTGGGGTGGGGGTTCCGGCTTGATGGGCTGGCTTGGCTGTTGGCCTTCATGATTACTGGCATCGGTGCGCTGGTGGTGTTGTACGGTGCCTGGTACCTTGACCCCAAAGACCCGGCACCGCGCTTTTTTGCCTTCCTGCTGCTGTTCATGGGTGCCATGCTGGGCGTGGTGCTGGCCGACAATCTGGTGCTGCTGGTCATGTTCTGGGAGCTCACCAGCCTGTCGAGCTTTTTGCTCATCGGTTACTGGAGCCACCGGCAGGACGCGCGCGAGGGGGCGCGCATGGCACTCACCATTACCGGTGCCGGTGGTCTGTGTCTGTTTGCGGGTGTGCTGCTCATCGGCCAGATTGTGGGCAGCTACCAGCTCGACGTGGTGCTGGGTGCACGCGCCGTGTTGCAGGAACATGCTTTGTTCCCGCTGGCGCTGGTGCTTGTATTGCTCGGGGCATTCACCAAGAGTGCGCAGTTTCCTTTCCATTTCTGGCTGCCGCACGCCATGGCGGCGCCTACCCCCGTCAGCGCCTACCTGCACTCGGCCACCATGGTCAAGGCCGGGGTGTTCCTGCTGGCGCGCTTTTACCCGCTCCTGGGCGGCAATGAGTGGTGGTTCTGGATTGTCAGCAGTGTGGGGCTCATCACGCTGCTGCTGGGTGCCTACGTGGCCGTGTTCCAGCATGACCTCAAAGGTCTGCTGGCCTACAGCACCATCAGCCACCTGGGGCTCATTACCCTGCTTTTCGGGCTGGATGAGCCGCTGGCGGTTGTGGCGGGTGTTTTCCACATCATCAACCACGCCACGTTCAAGGCGGGTCTGTTCATGAGCGCGGGGATCATCGACCACGAGACCGGCACGCGTGACATGCGCAAGCTTGCAGGCCTGCTTCGCTACATGCCGGCCACCGCCACGCTGGGCATGCTGGCCGCAGCGTCTATGGCGGGGGTACCGCTGTTCAACGGCTTCCTGTCCAAGGAAATGTTTTTTGCCGAGACCGTAGCCAAAGACGGCTATGTCTGGATGCAGTGGTTGCTGCCCGCTGGGGCTACGCTGGCCGGGGTGTTCAGCGTGGCCTACTCGTTGCGCTTTATTCACGACACCTTTTTCAACGGCGAACCCAAAGACCTGCCCAAGACACCGCACGAAGCGCCGTTCTTCATGCTGTTGCCGGTCGGGCTGCTGGTGCTGTTGTGCATCGTGGTGGGAGTGCTGCCAGGCGTGGTAGTGGGCCCGTTGCTTGCAGTGGCCGCACAAGCGGCACTGCAGGCTCCGCTGCCCCCCTACAGCCTGGCCGTCTGGCATGGATTCAACCTGCCACTGGCGATGAGCGTGGCGGCGGTGGCCGGCGGCGCCGTGGTGTACTCCGCGCTGCACCGCAGGGTCAACCTGCACAGCCTGAGCATGGTGCCCGGGTGGGTTTTTGCCGGCGGCAGAGACGTATTCCTGGCGCTTTCGCAAATGGGCGTTGCTGCTGCACAAGGGCTCACCGGCTGGTTGCAAAACGGCAGCCTGCAACGTTACCTGCTGCTGTTGGTCGTATTGGCCCTGGCTGCTGGTGTGTCCCCATTTTTGGGGGATGGGCCTTCATCCCAAATGGCCAGCCTGCACCTGAACGATCTGAACTGGGGCGTTGCAGTGGTGGGCCTGCTGGGCATTGCCACTACCCTGGCAACGACGTGTGTGCACCGGCAGCGGTTGCTTGCGCTGGTGTTGCTGGGTGCCACCGGGCTGACGGTGTGCCTGACCTTCGCCTACTTTTCTGCACCCGACCTGGCCCTGACGCAGTTGCTGGTGGAGTTGGCCACGGTCATGCTCATGATGCTGGCCTTGCACTGGCTGCCGGCTGAAAGTACGGCGTCACCGCACCGCATACGCGCCTGGCGCGATGCTGTTATCGCCATTGCCGTGGGTCTGGGTGTGGCCGCACTGGTATGGATGGTGCTCACACGACCCGGCCAATCCATCAGCGATTACTTCCTGGCCACCACCCTGCCGCTGGGTGGTGGAGCCAACGCAGTCAACGTCATCATCGTCGATTACCGCGGCTTTGACACCCTGGGTGAAATCACCGTTCTGGGCATTTCGGCGTTGATCCTGCATGCATTGCTCGCCAACTTCAATACAGCCCCTGCTGCGCTATCCGGCACCGACGGCCATCCCTTGATGTTGCAACTGGTGGCGCGTCTGGTATTGCCATTTACGGTGCTGGTGGCCGTCTTTTTCTACCTCCGCGGCCACAACCTGCCGGGCGGCGGCTTTATCGGTGGTCTGGTGCTAGCCATCGGCTTGCTGCTCCAGTCCGTCGCCCATGGCCAAAGCTGGGTGGCACAGCGCAGCAGCCTGGACTACCGCGCCTGGGTGGGCTGGGGCCTGGTGGTGGCCGTACTGTCCGGCCTTGCGAGCTGGTGGTTCGGTGCCCCCTTCCTTACCAGCACCTACGACTACCCGTGGCTGCCCGGCATCGGTGGTGTACCGCTGGCCAGTGCTTCCTTGTTTGATGCCGGAGTGTTTTTGGTGGTGGTGGGTGCCACCATGGTGATGCTGATGTCCATTGCGCGCCTCACCCGAAAGGCAGGGCACTGATGTTGCTGTTGCTCTCGCTTTTCGTCGGTACGCTCGCGGGCTGCGGAGTGTGGCTGCTGCTGCGGGCACGCACCTTCGACACGGTGTTGGGCCTGACCTTGCTGTCCTATGCCGTGAACCTGTTTATTTTTTCCATGGGCCGGATCAAGGTGGCAGCCGATCCGATCGTTCAGAAAGGTGTGCTCTCCACGCTGGCGACTACGGCGGACCCCCTGCCACAAGCCTTGGTGTTGACGGCCATTGTCATCAGCTTTGCCATGACCGCGGTGTTGCTGGGTATTGCCCTGCGCAGCTACCAGCAAACAGGCAGTGATCATGTGGATGGTGCCCGGGAGGATACCCCGTGATGAACCATTGGCTCATTGCACCGGTGGTGCTGCCCCTGTTCGCCGGCGCCTTGCTCGTACTGCTTGAGAAAGCCCGCTCGCGCGCCACTGCGGGGGTATCACTGGGCAGCACGCTGGCGCTGCTGTGGGTCGCTGCGCAGCTGTTGTTGCAGGCCCAGACGGGCGATGTGCAGGTGTACCTGGTGGGCAACTGGCAGGCCCCGTGGGGGGTGGCACTGGCGCTGGACCGGCTGGCCGCCCTGATGGTTTTGTTGACTGCATTGGTTGGGCTTGCAGCCCTGGTCTATGCCCTGGGCGGCGACGACCGCAAGGGCATGCACTTTCATGCGCTACTGCAATTCCAGCTCATGGGGCTCAACGGCGCGTTCCTGACGGCGGACCTGTTCAACCTGTTTGTATTCTTTGAGGTCTTGCTCGCGGCGAGCTATGGTCTTCTGTTGCATGGTGCCTCAGCGGAACGGCTGAAAGCCAGCGTGCACTATGTGGCGTTCAATCTGACCGGCTCCGCGCTGTTCCTGGTGGCCGTGAGCCTGTTGTACGCACTGACTGGCACTTTGAATATGGCCGACCTGGCCGTGAAGTTGCCCCAACTCGGCGCAGAAAACTCCCGGCTGGGCCATGCAGCCATTTTGCTGCTGGTGGTGGTGTTTGCAGTCAAGGCGGCACTCCTGCCCCTGTACTTCTGGCTTCCAGCTACCTATGCTGCGGCATCGGCACCCGTGGCGGCCCTGTTTGCCATCATGACCAAGGTGGGCATTTATGCCATTGCGCGGGTCAACACGCTCTTTGTGACCGGTAGTGGCGCCAGCGTGGCTGGCTTGTTGCCCACGGCGCTGCCGTGGCTTGCATTGGCTACTTTGGTGTTGGCTGCTATCGGAGCACTGGCCGCCCACCGCCTGCGGGTGCTGGTGGCCTACCTGGTCGTGGCGTCGGCCGGCACGCTGTTGCTGGCTATTGGGCTGGGCACGCCTGCCACACTCGCGGCCGGGCTGTTCTACCTGGTTAACAGCACCCTGGTGGCATGCCTGTGGTTTTTGCTGGCCGACCGCATTGCGTGGTCGCGTGGCGGAGACGACCACTTGGTCGCCCGCAGGCTGCAGCATGGCTGGGGACTGTTCGGCGCCTTGTTTATGTTTGCCAGCGTAGCCATGGCGGGCGTACCGCCACTGGCCGGTTTTATTGGCAAGGCGCTGCTCTTGCAGGCCGCTGGCAGCAGCGCCAAGGCCGCATGGATTGTGGCGCTGCTGCTTGCCAGCAGCCTGATCACCATGGTGGCACTTGCGAGGGCCGGTTCTGTGTTGTTCTGGAAGCCGGCTCCGCCGGCGGTAATACACATGGCGTCCCCTCGCCCTGCGCACTATGCCGCTTTGGCGGGCTTGTCGGTGCTGGTGCTTGCGACGACGGTTTTCGCCGGGCAGATACAAGGCTACGTGCAGGCCACGGCACAACAAATGACCGCGCGCCAGCCCTACATCCGTGCCGTGCTTGGCGCACACCCGGTGGCCCCGGCCTACGATGTACGCCTTGAAATGCGGGAACGCGGAGACTTGAAGCCATGAAGCGGCTGCTGCCCACCCCCCTGCTGTCGGGCTTGTTGTTTGCCACCTGGCTACTGCTCAACGAGTCGGCCACCACTGGCAACACGGTGCTGGGGGCCTTGTTTGCCTTTGCCATTCCCTTGTTGACAAGGCCATTCATGCCTGACCCACCGCGCGTTAAAAACTGGGGCACGGTCATCCGCCTGGCAGCGGTGGTATTGCGCGATATTGTGGTCTCCAACCTGGATGTAGCAAAGCGTGTGTTGGGCCCCGAAGCAGCTATTGCGTCACGGTTTGTGTGGATCCCCCTGCGCATTCGCGACCCCCACGGCATTGTGGCCCTGGCCGGCATCATCACCTTGACACCGGGCACGCTGAGCAGCGACCTCAGCCCCGACCGGAAGCACCTTCTGGTGCATGTACTGCATTGCCCCAACGATACCGCGCAAGCCGCGCTGATTGCGGATATCCAGGCACGTTATGAAACCCCGCTGATGGAGATTTTTGAGTGATCGACACCGTTCTTCCCTGGGTGACTGGTGGTTTTGCACTGGCGCTGCTGCTCAATGTCTGGCGGCTTTTGCGGGGTCCGGGCATGGCAGACCGGGTGCTGGCGCTTGACACGCTGTACATCAATGCACTGGCCTTGCTGGTATGCCTTGGCATGTGGTGGCGCACGACGGTGTACTTTGAAGTGGCGCTACTGATCGGACTTTTGGGCTTTGTCGGCACGGTGGTGCTGAGCAAATTCATTTTGCGGGGAGACATCATCGAATGAACACCCTACTGGAATGGGCCGTGGTGGCCTTGCTGGTCATCGGCGTCCTGTTTGCACTGATTGGCAGCTGGGGCCTGGCGAAGTTTGGCGATTTCTTCAAACGACTGCATGGCCCCAGCAAGGCCACCACTCTGGGGGTGGGTTGCGTGCTGCTTGCCTCCATGCTCTGGCTGGCCGGACAGGGGCGCGCCAGCGGGCACGAGTTGCTCATCACCCTGTTTCTGTTTCTCACCGCTCCGGTTTCGGCCCACCTGCTGGTCAAGGCAGCGATGAAGCTCACGCCGGGAAGCCGCCCGCCGCCGCCGCCCTGAATCATGCGCAGTTTGCTACTTATTTAATAGCTAATTGCGCAGTATTTACGGGGGGCCAGATGCCAATTTCCCTTGGAAATCGATTGGCGGCAGCTGGCAATCGCGGGTTAGCCCCTTGGTTGTGTGGTGGCTGAGCGCAGGCTCAACAGCATGGTCAGGGCCAGAATCCCCACAACCACTCCCAGAGAGATGCCAACCGGGATCTTGTAGATATCGATCAGGCACATCTTGGTTCCGATGAACACCAGAATCACTGCCAGACCGTAGTTCAGCAAGTGAAACTTGTTGGCCACAGCGGCGAGCAGGAAGTACATGGCGCGCAAACCCAGAATGGCAAACACATTACTGGTCAGCACGACAAAGGGGTCCGTGGTGATGGCGAAGATGGCGGGGATGGAATCCACCGCAAAGATCACATCGGTAAGCGCAATCAGGCAGATCACCATGAACAGCGGTGTAGCAATCTTCTTGCCATTCTCCACCGTCCAGAAGTTCTCACCGTCGTAGTTTTTGCTGACTGGCAAAACCTTGCGCAGAAGTTTCAAAGCCGGATTGTCTTCCAGGTCAGACTCCTTGCCTGCGGCCCACCACATCTTCACACCGGTGAGGATCAGGAACGCACCGAATACATACAAAATCCAGTGGAACTCGGACAGCAACCAGCCGCCCACCAAAATCATGATGGTGCGCAGAACAATAGCGCCGATGATGCCGATCATCAGCACCCGCTTCTGGAAGTGGGTGGGTACCGCGAAGTAGGTGAAGATCAGCAGAAACACGAATATGTTGTCCACCGCCAGCGACTTCTCGATCAGATAGCCGGTCAGGAATTCCAGCGACTTGGTGTTGGCCATTTCTGTGGATCCTGTGGAATCTTTTACGGCCCACCAGAACAGGCCGTTGAACAGAAAGCTCAAGGCAATCCAGATCAGGGACCAGTTCAGCGCCTCTTTGACACCAATATCGTGCGCGCCCTGCTTTTTGAGAACGACAAAGTCAACGAACAGCGACACCAGCACGATGCCGATGAAGGTGGCCCACAGCCACAGGGGAGCAACGGTTTGCATATTTGAACCTTACAAGTTGAAGCGACTTCGCAGTCGCTGAATACGTTGCAGGGGCTAACCTAAGCCCGCTGAATGCATCGTATTAAAACTGAAATTTTCTTCAGCACAGTTCGAAAAAACCAGAGTCTTCTGGCGCATTTCCCTGCTGTCAGAGCCACCCAAGGGCCAGCATCATCCCCCCATCGTTCAGTAAAGGGATTTACGTGTTGTACGCAATTTCATGGTTTTGGGTTCTGGCACTTCTTGCCATCGCGCGCAGGAGAGCAGCCCCATGAAGCGCACCAAGTCAAAATGGAAGGAGCGGATCAACAAGTCGCTGCCCAACCGCGACGGTTTGTCGGCGCACCCCTGGCTGCAGCCCGTGGCGAAACGGCTGCTCCATCCGCAGCTTTGGAGGTTTCAACACGAGGCGGTGGCGCGCGGTGTGGCGGTAGGCACTTTTTGGGCCTTCGTCATTCCTTTCGCCCAGATCGTGGTGGCCGCAGCACATTGCACCTGGTGGCGCGCCAACATACCTGCGGCGGCGGCCATGACCATGGTGACCAATCCGTTAACGATTGGATTCTGGCTTTGGCTGGCTTACCAGGCAGGCGCACTGGTTCTGGGCCAGCCTTTGGTACAACCACCCTCCGTTGGCGGTGGCGCACCCGCATGGCTTGAAGAGTTTGGGTGGCCCACGGTGTTGGGCATGGGCATGTTTGCGGTGGGTGGCGCTTCAATGGGGTATATCGCAGTCAAGCTGGTTTGGCGTCTGCGCGTCTCGATGAAGCTGCGCACGCGTCGCGCGGGCACATAAACAAGTGCGATAAGTGCGGCCATGACAATCCTGTTTTTTCGAAGTTTATTTCCGCAATACGCTGCTTTTCTATTCACTTTGAACTGTCTATTCTTGACTTCGTTGTTTCATATTTTTAGGAGATTCACATGAAGCGCTTACTTTCACTATTGACCCTGGTTTTTGCCGTGGGTCTTTCCTCTGTGGCGATGGAAGCCGAGGCTGCCAAACGCATGGGCTCTGGTAAATCCATGGGCACACAACGTCAAGCCACACCCGACAAGGCACCCACCGCAGCGCCTGCTGCAGCCGGACCCGCTGCAGGTGCGGCTGCCGCCGCACCTTCCCGCTCATGGATGGGCCCGGTGGCCGGACTTGCCGCAGGACTGGGTATCGCGGCTCTGGCCTCCCATCTGGGATTTGGCGATGAGCTGGCATCGATGGTGATGATGGGCTTGATCGCTGCAGCCATCATGGTGGCCATTGGCTTTTTCATGCGCAAGCGTGCAGCTGCGCAAAAGTCCAGTGCGACGGCACCCGGTGGGCTGCAATATGCGCATGTGAACCCTGCGACCGCTCGCAATGCCAGCAGCGGAGCGGATAACAATACGCCAGCCTACAAAGTCTTGATGCCTGCCAATGGCGGCAGCACGATTGGCTCGGGAATTGGTTCTGGCATTGGCGCAAACAGCACAAACGCAAGCCGGATTCCCGCAGACTTCGATACCGCAGGCTTCGAGCGCAACGCCAAGGTCAACTTCATCCGTTTGCAAGCCGCCAACGATGCCGGCAACCTGGACGATATCCGCCAGTTCACTACGCCAGAAATGTTTGCCGAGCTCAAAATGGAATTGGCTGATCGTGGAGCAGCAACCCAGAAAACCGACGTGGTGAGCATCAACGCCAGCGTGATTGAAGTGGATGAGGACGCAGACCGCTATCTGGTCAGCGTACGTTTCACCGGCGTGATCCGCGACGACAGCAACGAACCCGACGAAGCGTTCAATGAAATCTGGCACCTGATGAAGTCACGCCAGGGCAACAGTGGATGGGTATTGTCTGGAATTCAGCAAATGTCGTGATTCTGGCTGACTACCTGCCGGTACTGCTCTTCATAGCAGTCGGCATTGCGGTCGGTGGGGTTCCCCAGGTACTGGGCTATGTACTGGGGCCCAACCGACCCGACAAGGAAAAAAATTCCGCGTATGAATGCGGATTTGAAGCATTTGGCGATGCACGCATGCCGTTTGACGTGCGCTACTACCTGGTTGCCATTCTGTTCATCTTGTTTGATCTGGAAATAGCGTTTCTTTTCCCGTGGGCCGTGTCTCTCCACGAGATTGCTCCCACAGGTTTTTGGGCAGGAATGGTCTTTCTAGGCATACTAGCCGTTGGTTTTATATACGAATGGAAAAGAGGCGCGTTGAACTGGGAGTAACACACCGTTCGACCTTCTTCAATAGAAAAACATGATTGATGTTGTCAAACTGATGCACTTGGTGGCGGCCATCTTCTGGATGGGCGGAATGGCATTCATGCTGCTGGCCTTGCGGCCTGCGGCCGTTGCATTGCTGGAGCCGCCCGAGCGGCTGATGTTAATGGGGGCCGTGTGGAAACGCTTCTTCCTGATCGTCATGGTCTCCATCGTCGCCCTGTTTGCCACCGGAACGCACCTGTACACCGCGGCCTTTCGGGCCATCAAAGCGGCCACCGGACAGGGCGCCGTGCCGCTGGGGTGGAATGTGATGCTGGTGTTGGGCCTGCTGATGATGGCCATCTTTGGGCACATCTACTTTGCGGGTTACGCAAAATTCAAACGTGCCATGGCCGTTCAGGAGTGGCCTCTGGCCGGCAAGGCGGCTGCACAAATCCACACGCTGATGGTCACCAACTTCGTTTTGGGCTGGCTGGCCATCGCCGCAGTGCGTCTGGTGCGCTGACGCACCCTCCCATGAAAGTCACGCGCCTCTATCAGCCGCGCAATCCACTTTTCTGGATCATGCTGGTGCTCAATCTGCTGTCCGCCGTTTTGGCGTGGCTGACGCGCGCATATTCCCTGGATGCCCTGGGCAGCGTGCTGGTAACCGCCTTTGCAGTAGGCAATGCCCTGCTGGGCACCTATCTGGCCTGGCGACTGATGCAGTCCTGAGCCCGCAAAGGGAACTGCGACAATATTGGGTATGACCGATACCACCTTCGACACCCTGCACAACCCCACATTTCTGCAAGCCTGCATGCGCCAGGCCACCCCGCACACGCCCATGTGGCTGATGCGCCAGGCGGGCCGTTACCTGCCTGAATATGTGGCCACCCGCGCCAAGGCCGGCAGCTTTATGGGCCTGGCCACCAACACCCAGTACGCCACCGAAGTCACCCTGCAACCGCTGGACCGTTATCCGCTGGACGCGGCTATTCTATTTTCCGACATCCTGACCGTGCCCGACGCGATGGGCCTGGGGCTGTCGTTTGCGCAGGGCGAAGGCCCGCGCTTTGCCAGCCCCGTCAAGACCGAAGCCGACGTCGCCAAACTCGCAGTGCCCGACATGGCCAAGCTGCAGTACGTGTTTGACGCGGTATCCAGCATCCGCAAGGCGCTCACCCAGGACGGCAAGGGCCGCGTACCGCTGATTGGTTTTAGCGGCAGCCCCTGGACGCTGGCCTGCTACATGGTCGAAGGCAAGGGCAGCGACGACTACCGCCTGGTCAAAACCATGCTGTACAGCCGCCCGGACCTGATGCACAAGATGCTGGCGGTGAATGCCGATGCCGTGGCCGCTTACCTGAACGCGCAGATTGATGCCGGCGCCCAGGCAGTGATGATTTTTGACAGCTGGGGCGGCGTGCTGGCCGACGGTGCGTTCCAGAGTTTCAGCCTGGCCTACACCGCGCGCGTGCTCGCGCAGCTCAAGCGCCATGGCACGGACGGCAAGATCGTGCCGCGCATTGTGTTCACCAAGGGCGGCGGACTGTGGTTGCAGGATATGAAGGCGCTGAACTGCGAAGTGCTGGGCCTGGACTGGACCGTGAATCTGGCCAGCGCGCGCGCTTTGGTGGGCGGAACTGAGAACGGCCCTGGCAAGGCTTTGCAAGGCAATATCGACCCCAACGTCCTGTTTGCGCCACCGGCTGCTATTGCATTGGAAGTGGCCAAGGTACTCGACAGCTTCGGCAAACCCTACCAGGGCACAGGAACCGGCCCCACGCACATCTTCAATCTGGGCCACGGCATCAGTCAATACACCCCACCGGAGAACGTGGCGGCGCTGGTCGAAGCCGTGCACAGCCATTCGCGCAAATTGCGCGCGTAATCCCATAGCATCTTTTTTAGCGGTTTTTTGATTGCTGCACTGCACTTATGCACAAAAAAGTGCTAGCGGGGGCAAACTGCTATAAGTTTCGAAGCGCAACCGCTACAAACTCGATAGCGCACGTAAGTTGTTGATTCATAAGGAATTTAAACTTTGCTTTTTTTCTGGGCATTCCAGCCGAAGCCTTGATTTTCAAGGCTTCGGAAGGACTCAGGGCAAGATATAAACAAAGTTATCCACAGAAACACTGAACTAAGAACAAAGTCTTTACAAATCAAGCACTTAGCCTTTGTTTCTCCTAAATACATCAACAAGCCACCCCAAGTGAACCCTACGCGCACGTCAACCCCATGACCCATTGGCTGAGCGTGCTTGTCCACACCCCCGCGCATGCTGCGCTGGGGCCAGTGCTGACCTACCAGAGTGCGCAGGCGCTGCAGCCCGGCACCCTGGTACGCGTGCCGCTGGGCTCGCGCGAAACCCTGGGTGTGGTGTGGAACAGCGACACCACCGAGGCCACAGGCGAGTTTGACCCTGAAAAAGTCCGCGCCATTGCCGGCGCGCTGGAAGGCATTGCCCCGCTGAGCGCCTCCTGGCAACAACTGGTGGGTTTTGCCGCCCACTATTACCAGCGCTCGGTGGGCGAGGTGGCTCTGGCGGCGCTGCCCCCGCAATTGCGCGAACTCTCGCCCGAGCAGATGCAGCGGCGCCTCAAACGCGCCAAGCCCGTTGAGCAGGCCACTGGCGAGCCGCTGGCTGGTGTGCCCGCACTGACCCCTGAACAAGCCGCCGTGGTGGCGCAGATCGAGCGCGGCAACGGCCCGTTTCTGCTGTTTGGGGCCACCGGCAGTGGCAAAACCGAGGTGTATCTGCACTGTGTGCAGACCCTGCTGGCGGCCGACCCCGACGCGCAGGCACTGGTGATGGTGCCCGAGATCAACCTCACGCCCCAGCTGGAAGAGCGCTTCAAGGCCCGCTTTGCGGCGCAGTACGGTGAACAGGCCGTGGTCTCGCTGCACAGCGGCATGACCAACCCGCAGCGGCTCAAAAGCTGGCTGGCCGCCCACGGCGGGGGCGCGCGCATCGTGCTGGGCACACGCATGGCCGTGTTTGCCAGCCTGCCCAAACTGCGCCTGATCGTGGTCGACGAAGAACACGACCCCAGCTACAAAAGCAGCGAGGGCGCACGCTACTCGGCCCGCGACCTGGCGGTGTACCGCGGCCGGCTCGAGGGCGCCAAGGTGCTGCTGGGATCGGCCACCCCCTCGCTGGAGAGCTGGCACCTGAGCCGCCCCGCGGCACTGGGAGGGCGCTACCTGCGCCTGCTGATGCCCAGCCGCGTTGGCGCCAGTGGCGTACCGTCCCAACCCGCTGACGCGGCAGCAACAACCCAGCAAGCCATGCGCGCCCAATCCGGGACACCCACCGGCCTGCCGCTGGTGCGCCGGGTGGACATGAACCACCAGCCCCGCAATGCGGTGTTTTCGCTGCCGCTGATCGCGGCCATCAAGGAGCGCGTGGCGCGCGGCGAGCAGTGCATGGTCTTTCTGAACCGGCGCGGCTATGCACCGGTATTGCACTGCGCGGACTGTGGCTGGAAGAGCGAATGCCCGCACTGCAGTGCGTTCCGCGTGTTCCACAAGATTGACCGCACGCTGCGCTGCCACCACTGCGGTTTTACCGAACGGGTGCCGCGCGCCTGCCCCAGCTGTGGCAACCCCGACATCACGCCCATCGGCCGGGGTACCGAACAGCTCGAAGAACACCTGGCCGAGTTGCTGGGTGACCACGTGCGCATTGCCCGCATTGATGCCGATTCCACCCGCCTCAAAGGTGCTCTGGAAGAGCAACTGGCCGCCGTACATGCGGGCGACGTAGATGTGCTGGTGGGCACGCAGATGATTGCCAAGGGCCACGACTTTCGCCGCATCACGCTGGTGGCCGCGGTCAATCCGGACGGCGCGCTGTTCTCCAGCGACTTCCGGGCGCCGGAGCGCCTGTTCAGCCTGCTGATGCAGGCCGCGGGCCGCTCGGGACGTGACGCAGCACTGGGCGCACAGGCCGAGGTGTGGATCCAGACTTTCCAGCCCGCACACCCGCTGTACGCCGCACTCAAGGCCCACGATTACCCCGCCTTTGCAGCACAACAACTCAAGGAGCGCGAGCAGGCCGCGCTGCCTCCCTTCAGCGCCCAGGCGCTGGTGCGCGCAGACGCCCGCACCCAGGAGGCTGCGCAGGCCTTCCTGAACCTGGCACGCAACGGCGCACTCACCGACATGGCGCAGTGGGAGGGCTGGAGCGAGGTGCTGGAGCAGATCACGCTGTACCCGGCGGTGCCCATGACCATCCAGCGCATCGCCAACATCGAGCGTGCGCAGATGCTCATCGAGAGTCCCTCGCGCAGCGCACTACAGCAGTTTCTGACCGGCTGGCACAGCGTATTGCACACCGTGCGCCCACAACCCGAATGCAAAGGCCTGATACGCTGGGCTATTGATGTAGACCCCCTTGCCATATGACCGATCGTTTTTCCCGTGCCTTTCCGTTTCTGTTTGTCGTGCTGTGGTCCACCGGCTTTATCGGCGCCCGGCTGGGACTGCCGCACATTGAGCCGCTGACCTTTCTGCTGATTCGCTACCTGGTGGTCATCGGCTGCATGGTGGTGCTGGCGTTGGCGTTTCGCGCGCCCTGGCCGCAGACACCCAGCGCCTGGCTGCATATCGGCATCGCGGGCCTCTTGATGCACGGCGTGTACCTGGGCGGTGTGTTCATCGCCATCTCCAAGGGGCTGCCCGCGGGTGTGGCCAGCCTGGTGGTGGGTGTGCAGCCATTGCTGACCGCCGTGGGCGCAGGATGGCTGCTGGGCGAAACAGTGCTCAAGCGCCAGTGGCTGGGTCTGCTGCTGGGCCTGGCCGGCGTGGCGCTGGTGGTGTTCAACAAGATTGGCGGCACCTTTGGCCTCGCCGCACTGGTGCCGGCCGTCGCCGCGCTGATCGGTATCACCGCCGGCACGCTGTACCAGAAACGCTTTTGCCCGTCGTTTGACTGGCGCACCGGCTCGGTGGCGCAGTTTGTGCCTACCGCTGTCGTGACCGGACTGCTGGCCTGGTGCTTCGAGACCGGCACGATCGACTGGACCGGTGAACTTGTCTTTGCCCTGGGCTGGCTGGTGCTGGTGCTCTCGCTGGGTGCGGTGAGCTTGCTGAACTGGCTGATCCGCAACAGCAACGCGGTCAACATCGCCAGCCTGTTCTACCTGGTGCCGCCGTGCACCGCCGTGTTTGCCTGGCTGCTGTTTGGCGAAACCTTTACGGGCCTCGCGCTCTTGGGCATGGTGCTCACGGTGTGGGGGGTGTATCTGGCGCGGAAGTAATATGCGCTATGGATGCATCGACCGTGATATGACGACCCCACACACCATTCTGATTGTTGCCGAAGCAGCGGACACGTTGTCCCTGATGCAGGAGACCTTCAAGGAGTCCTGCCTGGTCCAGGTCGCATCCAGCGACCAGCAGGCGCTGGAAATGGCCAGCACCAACCCCGTGCCGGCCCTCATCTTCCTGCAGGCTGATATGCCAGGAATGGACGGCTTTGCGCTTATCCAGCAGCTCAGGAGCGAACCTGGTACTGCGGCGATTCCGGTCCTTGCCATTTCCGCCGCCGACGCCTTTCTCAAGGACCAGGACGATTTTCTGGAGCAGGAAGTGGCCAGGCGCACGCGCGATATCCTGGCTGTCCAGGATGCCACCATCCTGGCCATGGCGGCATTGGCCGAGATCCGGGACGCCGATACGGGAAACCACACGCTGCGCATTCAGCACTACGTCCGGGCACTGGCCAGAAAACTCTCCAGGCATCCGCGCTTCGCCAGCGGACTGACCCCGCAGAACATTACCCTCCTGTTCAAGTCAACTCCCCTGCACGACATTGGCAAAGTGGGAATACCGGATCGCATTCTTCTCAAACCGGGCAAGCTGACACCCGAGGAATTCGAGATCATGAAGACGCACACCACGGTGGGGCGTCAGGTAATTGACAAGGCGGAGCAGGCACTGCAGCAGTCCGTCCCGCTCTTTGCCTATGCCAAGGAAATCGCCTACTCGCACCATGAAAAATGGGATGGCACAGGCTACCCGGAGAGACTGGCGGGCGAGCAAATCCCCCTGTCTGCGCGGTTAATGGCATTGGCCGATGTGTACGATGCGCTGATCAGCAGGCGCGTCTACAAGGAACCCACGGGACACGAACAGGCGGTGGAAATCATCCGGCAGACCACAGGACGTCATTTTGATCCCGATGTTGTCGACGCCTTTCTTGAAATCCAGGACACATTCAAGACCATCGCCATCGCGTACTCCGACGAGAAGTCAGACCTTCAGAAGAAGGCCGACTACATCGCCATGGTGAATTCCCTGCAGCCGGACTGAGCGGCTAGTTCCTGGCCCCGGGATCCAGCGGCAGATGCGCACGCACGGTGCGTTCATCCACCTCATGGGCCTGCACATCCACCACATCGGCTGGCGGTGCGCCACCACCTGCAGCCCCACCCTGGGGTGACCAGGGTCCCTGGCGAAATTGCCGGGAAGCCTGGCGAAAACGGGTGAAGGTGGTGAACATGGCCGGCTTGCGGCCAGTGAGCAGGGACCACAGTGCGGTCAGCAACACGGCCACCAGAACCGCCGTCAGCAGGCTCAACGCGAATACGCCGGCAGCCAGAAGCAGCACCAGCCGCAGCACGCTGCGCATCACCTGGCCCACGAAATCAAATAAGAATTGCATGCGCACATTGTGCACACGGCGCTTGGCCCCAGAAAAGTCGCGTCTACTTTCCGGTCATCAGCGCCACGGCGCCCGAGAAGGTGAAGAAGGCCGCGGCCGTCGACACCAGAATGATGCGGGCAATGCGGCCGTTGTCCGCGCCAAAGCGCTCGGCCAGCAGCGACACATTGCTGGCACTGGGCAGTGCCGCCAGCAGCACCAGCACCATGAGTGCGAACTTGTCGATCTGCACGCCCAGGCTCATAGCGGCGGCGCCCACCAGCAGCACCAGCAACGGGTGCAGGAAGAGCTTGATCAGTGCCACGGGCACGTATTCCTGCCAGTGCACCTCATGCGATTTGTCATCCCGCGCCATGATCTGGGAACGGGCCAGCACGGCGCCAATGGTGAACAGCGCCACGGGTGAAGCCGCATCCGCCAGCATTCCCACGGTAGTGGCCACTGGCTTCGGCAGCTCGATCTGCATGGCCGAGACCAGCCCGCCCAGCATGATGGACCATGGCATGGGGTTGGCCGCCACGCCCTTGAGCGCATTTTTGGCTGCCTGCCCGGCCGACACGCCCCCGGTTTCGCCCAGGCGTGACAGGGCAATGCATAGCGAAGAGGTCACCACCATGTCCACCAGAATGGTGACGATGGCTGGGCCAGCTGCCTTGGCCCCCAGCAGCGCCACCAGCAGCGGCACGCCCATGAAGCCGGTATTGGGAAAAGCGCCTACCAGCGCGCCAAAGGCCGCGTCGTTCCAGCCGATGCGACCGTGCAGGGTGACCGCCACCACAAATGCCACCATGATCAGCGCACACAGCAGGTAGGTAAGTGCCACGCTGGCGTCGAGCAACTGCGCAATGGGCGTGGATGCGCCAAAGCGGTACAGCATGCACGGCAGGGCAAAGAACAGCACAAAGCCGTTCAACCCCGGAATGGCGGCCAGTGGCAGCATGCCCCGGCGTGCAGCCAGATAGCCGCACAGGACCAGCGCGAAAAAGGGAAAGGTGACGTAAAGAATTTGCAGCACCCGCACATTGTCGGGGCATTTACAGGGCCGTTACACCTACCCGGTAAGATGGCGCGCTTGTCTGTTTCCTTGTCTGCATGTCTTCTGCCCCCTCTTCCCCCGCTTCTGTCACCCACGGCCTGAACCTGGCCCAGCAGGAAGCCGTGAATTACCTGCACGGCCCCTGCCTCGTGCTGGCCGGGGCAGGCTCGGGCAAGACACGGGTGATTACGCACAAGATCGCCCGCCTGATCCAGAGCGGCATGCCAGCGAACCGCATTGCAGCCATCACCTTTACCAACAAGGCGGCTGCAGAAATGCGCGAGCGGGCCAAGGGTCTGATCGGCAAGGCTGCCAAGGACGTGCAGATCTGCACCTTCCACGCGCTGGGCGTGCGCATGCTGCGCCAGGACGGCAGCGTGCTGGGACTCAAACCCGCTTTCTCCATTCTGGACACCGACGATGTCACCAGCATCCTCAAGGACGCTGGCGGCACCGTGGACGCCGCCACCGCGCGGCAGTGGCAATGGACCATCAGCGGATGGAAAAGCGCCGGCCTGAGTTCGGCGCAGGCCCTGGCGCTGGCTGCGGACGACAACGAACGCATCATCGCCACCGTCATGGGCCGCTACGAAGAGCGGCTGACCGCCTACCAGAGCGTGGACTTTGACGACCTGATCAGCCTGCCACTCAAGTTGCTACAAAATCATGAGCAGGTGAGGCAGAAGTGGCAGGGGCTGATGGGCCATATCCTTGTAGACGAGTACCAGGACACCAATGCCACGCAGTACGAAATGCTCAAGTTGCTGGCCGGTGGCAATCCGGCCAGCAGCGCGCGATTTACGGCGGTGGGCGATGACGACCAATCCATCTACGGCTGGCGCGGTGCCACGCTGGACAACCTGAAAAAACTGCCCATCGATTTCCCCACGCTCAAGCTGGTCAAGCTGGAGCAAAACTACCGCTCTACCAGCGCCATCCTGCGCGCGGCCAACAATGTGATCGGCCCCAACCCCAAGCTGTTCCCCAAGACACTATTCAGTGAACTGGGCGAAGGCGAACCAGTGCGCGTGGTCGATGCCGACAACGAGGAGCATGAAGCCGAGCGCGCCGTGGCCCGCATCCAGAGCCTGCGCGCTGAAGGCACGCTGGCGCAGACCGGAGCGCAACACAAGGAGTTCCGCGATTTCGCGATCCTGTACCGCGCCAACCACCAGGCTAAACCATTCGAGAAGGCGCTGCGCAAGGCCAATATTCCCTACAAAGTGTCCGGTGGTCAGAGCTTTTTTGACCGGGCCGAGATCCGCGACCTGTGCGCCTGGTTCCGCCTGTGGGCCAATAACGACGACGACCCGGCGTTCCTGCGCGCCGTGACCACGCCCAAGCGCGGCATCGGCCACACCACGCTCGGCACGCTGGGCGTGTACGCCAGCCAGTACAAGCTCAGCCTGTTTGAGGCGCTGTTTTCGTCATCGCTGGGCGCAGCGCTCAGTACCAAGGCGCTGGGCAGCCTGCATGAGTTTGGCCGCTATGTGAACGACCTGGAATTCCGCGCCCGCCACACCGAAGGGGCGGACAACGCCACGGCCTTCCTGCGCGAGTGGCTCAAGGAAATTGATTACGAGAAACACCTGCACGACGGCGAGGAAAGCGAGAAGGTCGCAGCCGCCAAGTGGACCAATGTGCTGGAGTTCTGCGACTGGATGGCAGCACGCTGTGGCGGCCAGATAGAAGACGTGGCGGGCGTGACCGAGCGTGAACTGAAGAGCCTGCTGGAGGTGTCACAGACCATTGCGCTGCTGTCCACCATCAGCGAACGCGAAAAGGACCAGAACGTGGTGACCCTCTCGACCCTGCATGCGTCCAAGGGGCTGGAGTGGCCGCACGTGCTGCTGGTGGGCGTGACCGAAGGCATGCTGCCTTTCAAGATGGGCGACGGCGCCGATTCGCTGGGCGGATCCAGCAAGGCCGACGAGACCGCCAATGAAGACATGGCCACCCGCCTGCAGGAAGAGCGCCGGCTGATGTATGTGGGTATCACCCGCGCGCAGCGCAGCCTGGCCGTGAGCTGGACACGCCGGCGCAAGAAGGGCCGCGAGCTGGTCACCGCCCTGCCCAGCCGTTTCATTGCCGAGATGGGCCTGGACCAGGCCACAGTCAAGGAAGACCCCCGCGAGAAGCTGCGCGCCCTGCGTGCGGAGTTCGCCCTCAAGGCCCAGGCATCCGCCGCGGCCGCAGCACAAGTGCGATAACGATGCAGAAGATTCATACAATTGCTACTATTTTTATAGCTGCTTGCGCACTATCTACGGGGGCCAGAGGCCAAATTGATGCACAAACTGCACCTGCACCCGGTTTGATGGGGTCGTGCAAAAGCGGATATACCTCGCCTCTCTCGCGCTTCTGGGAGCTGGAGCCCTCCAGCGACTGCGGCACGTTTGGCCTGCGGGGCTACCGGCCCATCAGCCTGTCGGTGATTGGCTCGGACAGCGTCAACACCGCGCCTTCGTCACCCACTGCCGGGCACACCGCCACCTACCAGCCCTACAACACCACCGAGACCCGTATCCAGTTGTCGGTGCGGACCAAGGTGGCCCAGGGCCTGCTGACCGGAGGCGACCCGAACCGGCTCGACTCGGTGTGGTTCAGTTACAGCCAGCAGTCGTACTGGCAGCTGTTCAACAACGACCTGTCGCGCCCCTTCCGCGCCACCGACCATGAGCCGGAGATCACTTACATCTTTCCGGTGGACACGGCGCTGAGAGGCGGCTGGCGGCTGCGCTACCTGGGCGTCAGCGCCAACCACCAGTCCAACGGCCAGAGCCTGCCGCTGTCGCGCAGCTGGAACCGCGTGATTGCGCGAACTGGCATGGAATATGGCAACACCTTTGCCATCAACGCCAGCCTGTGGCAGCGCATGCCGGAAGACGCCGCCACCGATGACAATCCCGAGATTGCCGACCTGGTGGGACGCGGCGAGATCGCTGGTGCCTGGAACGTGAACCCGGACAACACGCTGGTGATGACGGTGCGCCATTCGCTGCAGGCCAACGCCAACGGGTCGATCCGGCTGGGCTGGCTGCGCAAGGTGGGTACGTCCAGCGAACGCCCCGGCCTGCGGTTTCACACCGAGATTTTCAGTGGCTACGGCGATACTTTGCTGGACTACAACCGCAAACGCACCGTCCTGAGCATGGGTCTGACGTTGCTGGACTGGTAGGAGCCGAGGTCCTAGCGGGACCCGTCCCACCCGGCCCGGATGGACGGGTCGGCAAAACCCGTAGGCATTTTGGCGTCAAAAGTGCCATACACGGCATCGTGCACATCGATCAGCGCCAGCATGGCCTGCACTGCGTCCTGGTTGAACCCGACCCGGGCATGACCCCGGCCATCATCGCCGTCCATGACCAGCTTGTTGATATAGATGCTGCATTCCCGGTAGCCCCACAGGGTACGGATGGTGTTGGCCACACGGGGGTGGTGCTCCTGAATGATGACCAGCGCCCGGGTTTTGCGCTGTTCCAGCGTCAGGTCTTCCAGACCGAGCGGCTGCGTGGGCACATCGTCGATGGCCGACGGCGGCAACAGGTCATGGATGAGGGGCAGGGGTGCACTGATCGGGCTGTGCACGAACGCCCATGCATCCTGGGCAGCTTGCGCCTCTTCCCAACGGCTCCAGGCGGTGTCGGGGTCGTCTTCGGTGACTTCCAGGCCACGCGAATCCACCGCATCCCGCATCGACGACGAAGTGGACTTCGAAATGCCTTTGCCAAAAAGCCTGTTGAACATACCCTACCCGAAAAATGTAACGAGATGTTACTTCGGCCGCATTGCGGAATCCAGCCCTGCCCCGGCAGGAAACCCGCGTAATTGTGACTTTATGCGGCTTCCGGGAAAAATGAAAGTCGCCGGGGCAATCCGTTTATTTCCCAAACCCCATGCGGGAAAGCAAACGGTCCTTGCGCACCAGTTGGTGGAACAGCGCGGCCCCAACATGCAACGCAATGGCCAGCATCAATAGCTTGGCAACAATGCCGTGGACCAACCGCGGGGGAAAGTTCTTGAAATCGGTCGGCAATGCACCCTGTCCACCAAACACAATGTCCGGCAGGCCGGCGAGGATGGAGATTCCAATGCCGCTGGCAGCCATCACGATCACCAGGGCATACAGCCCCCAGTGCACCAGGGGAGCCAGACGGTCTGCGAAGGCCATGCCGGTTACCACGGGAGCAGGATGCTCCGTGCGCAGACGCACGACAAGGCGAATCAGCGTCAGCACCAGAATCAGTCCGCCAAACACCATATGCCCCCGCAAGGCATCCATCTTCTCCGGGCTGGTATTGGGCGTCTTGTCCAGCACCAGCGTCCCCATCACCAAGGCAACGAGCAGCATGACAGCGGTCAACCAGTGAAGAATACGCAGGGCAATGTGGTAACGGGAAGGTTGCATGGAATCTCTCCTGATAACGTGATGTACCCATTGGATCACAACGGCGCTACGCGTCAGAAAGCAAAAAGCCCATCGCAGTGGATGGGCTTGTACGCATGGAGTTGTCCACAGGACCGCCCCAGGGTCTAGCCATCACTTGCATCGCGCTACAAGTTTGCATACCTGAAGGACGTCGGCAAGGCATGGATTCTCCCTGTGCATTTCAGCTGCGCAAACGCTCAAGCATCTCTTTGAGGATGATGTGCTCGAATACCCGCAACAGCCGGTCTTCTGCTGCCAGTTGAACTTTTGCAGCTTCCGGAACCCCGGCGTGGAGCTTTCGAATCCCGTCCAGCTCCTTGCCCAACGCCTCAGGCAGACGGGTGGTTACTTCTTTGAGAATACGGCGTGCGCTCACCTCAGGAACGCCCAGCTCCAGCCCGGCATCCAGCACCAGCTGGACAGTGACATCGCTGAAGAAGTTGGCCCCGCCCAAAGGAATGGCCATTCGTACATCGGCCCAGGTGGCCTTTTCGTTGGCAAACGCCTTGGTGTAATACGCACTGGTCGCCAGCAAATCGTAATGCGGGGCCAACTGCACGCCTTCAGGGGACATGAAGAACGACAGGTTCTTCAAGTGACAGTCGTCGTTGGCTACAAGGATGTTGAACACCAACCACCGAAACAACATGAGGCGCGTGTTGGCTTTGTTGGTGGTGGCCTCGATGACATCTTTGAGCGCCTGAATCGACGCGCCCGAATGCTTGAAGGTGCGCGACTTGTTGAGCAACTGGCAGGCATCGATAAGGTGCATGCGTTGCACATTCAATGGCGGCCGGGCGCCAGGTGGCGTTGCCTCTGTGGTGAACCGGTCGAACCGTTGAATGACATAGACCGCCTCCGGCACATAGAGCATGTGAACTTGCGGAACCGGGAGACCGACCGCCTTTGCCAATCGCATGGTGAGGTATTCGTTGACCACGGACGCGGGGTACGAGTCGGTATCAGGGTGATTGGGCTTGAGGATGTGGGTGGAAGGCGTTGCACCCTCTGGCTCGTAGAGATGTCCTTCGTGGTACACCACCAAAAGCTTGTGTTGCGCCCCCGCCAGGGACATGCGCTTGGGCGCATCGGCGCTCAGTGTCAACCTGGGCAGGTTTGCGATACGTGAACTCAGCTTTTCGTAGGGCAAGTCGCGCAAGGCGCTTGCTTTGGGCAGTTCCTCTCCAGGCGGCAGGAGGGTCAGCGAACCCGCAGATTCCGCCCCCAGGTACTGTAGGAGCGCAAATGCGTCCTCTCCCTTGATACCCGCTTCTTTGGATACTGCCTGGCGCAGCAACTCTTCGGGCAACAGGTTGTCGAAGAACCATTGAACAGGCCGCATGGTTCCTCCATCCGCGTGTTCCAGCCTCTTGCGGGGCAGGCCAGGTGCCAGGTCGAAACTGTCGGATGCCTGGGCCCAGCCCTTGTCATACTCGAAGCGCCACAGGTCCTCCCCCTCGTGCAGTTGGCCTGCCAGCCGACTGTCTACGTAGACGTTGAGGCTCCTCATGGGTTCATGTCCTTCCCGGCATCATCACGGGCGTCTTCTGTTCGGCCATGTCGAATGGGCGATGGGGCGTTTGTTGCGATGGGCCGCGAGGATGCCGAGCGGCGGCGAGTCAGCAGTTCGAGCTCTTTCGAGGCAGCCGAGGGGATGTCCACGCTGAGCTCAATACCCAATTCCTTGAGCAAGCGCAGCACGCGGGCCAGTTGCACCGTTGGTTTGCCCTTCTCCACATCCACCGTGAACTGGCGGCTGACGCCCACCATGGCGGCAAGGTCATCCTGACGCACCTGCGTGCTTTTTCGCACGGCACGAATAACCAGGCCGAGTTCTTCTGTAGATTGGATGGTGTGTTTCATATGAATATCTTCGATCGAAGACATTCTAGTGCAATGAAGCTGTGATTGCTATTGCTATGTCTACGCTCGTAGATAATTTGTGTTTGGCTAAAACTCTCGGAATAATATCCACAGTCGTGGATATTTTCCATGAAATATCGCATTAATTCACTTCAATGTCTACGAGCTTAGACTTTCGGAATACTCCAGCTGTTTAGGACAAAAATCCTTTCATGGTAGGACGGGGCCACGCAAGGATGTTGGACTTGTCTGAGTTCAGATGCCAAAAAAGTTAGCAATTAGAAGCAAATACCGCGTGAACTTCCCAATTTAGCCGAACCAACCGAACTGCCCCACAAGCAATGCCCAAAGCCTTCCGCGCCAGAAAGCAAAAAGCCCATCGCAGTGGATGGGCTGTTTACTTCGAAACCATATGGAGCGGGAAAAGAGGCTCGAACTCTCGACCTATACCTTGGCAAGGTATCGCTCTACCAACTGAGCTATTCCCGCATTGACTTGGTGGCCTTGGGCGGAATCGAACCACCGACACAAGGATTTTCAACACCTTAGTGAGTACTCACTGGCCCCGACCTAACTCGAAGAATTCTAACACTTTTTCCCGATGTCGGGACACCCTCGCCGTGTTTTCCGAACCTGACTCCGAACTTCGCCGACCTCCGGGTAGGCATGGCCATGGCGTTTTCTCGAATGGAATCAACGCAATAGCCATACCGAACTCCGAACTTGTGACGCCGAACCGATGGGTGTTCCAACTGCCGTGCCAGTTGCTCGCCGCTCACCGAACCGAACTACTTGACCCTTGGTGCAAAACACGGGCTGGATGGTACGGTTGCACCTTGCGAGCCTAGGGCATCAACTCCGAACGGATATCCAATGCACTGTGCAAGATACGCTCGACGCGGACAACCTCAACACCGGGTCTGAAGAAGATCACATAACGACCATGGGCACAGCTGCGCAGCCCTTCACCCAACTCAGGACGGGCAACATACGCCATGGGAGCCTTGGTGATTTTTCTGCACTGGTCACGCAATTCCTGAATGAAACGCAAGGCATTTCCCTGACTGTCTATCGCAATGTAGTCACCAATCGCTTCGAGATCGGTTTCCGCCAGCGGCGAGAGTTCAAGCTGCATCAGCAGCGTTCCGGTACTTTCGCTCCAAACGGTCGAACACCTCATTGGCATTCACACCGGCACCACTGGCAGCGCCTGCTTCGACAGCGGACCGGAGTTCCTGCACCTTCAAGGATTTGAGCTGCTCTTGGTCTTCCAGCAATCGAAGACCTGCGCGCACGACTTCACTGACATTGTTAAAGCGGCCAGTACTGACCTGCTGCTTCACAAAGGATTCAAAATGTGGACTAAGGGCGACGCTAGTAGGCATAGAGTCTTCTCCAAAATTACTATCCAATAATAACAAATACCATTTCGCCTTACCATCATGGAAACGGGTGTCATTGCGAAAGCTGGATGAAATGAGGTGCCTGCCACGAACAGTAGGCCCTCCTTAAACATTTATGCAACCTGCTTTGGCACAGATGGCAGCGCAACGCTAGCTATGTTGCTGGCATCCAAAAGTGCCTTCGAGCTGAGTCGGGCGTACCGCAAGGTCGTGCGCGGGTCTTGATGTCCGAGCAGCTTCTGCACAAGAAACAAGCTCTGTCCGGCACTCAAAAGGCGCTCGGCCAGACAGGCCCTCAGATCGTGGACACGCATGTCAGGGTCAAGGCCAGCCTTCTTTCGCAAGCGGTACCAAACGCGCATGATTCCGGAGTATGGAAGTCCTGTCTGCGGGTTCGGAAACAGGTATGGATTGGTGCCCTTGGACTCCAGACCTTGCAGGATTTGCATCGCACTGTCATTCAGGGGCAGTGACTTGGGGCGTTTTGACTTGTTGTTCGCCGCCGGAATCTTCCAAAGGCGGTTTTCCAAATCAACGTCCACCCACTTGGCCTGGATGGCTTCCATACGACGTGCGCCCGTGTTCAGCAAAAACAAAAGAATGGCGCACACGGTTTTGTTGGCATCCGTCGTCAGCACTTCCACAAGGCGGTTGGTTTCTTCCGCGCTTAAGAAATTTTCCCTGAAATTGTCCAGGGGTAGCAAAGGTATGCCACGCAAGACGTTCTTCTCCAACAGTTCCCAGCTGCAGGCCAAGTTGAGCATCCTGCGAAACAACACAACATGGTGATTGCAAGACGCAGGACTCAGCCCTTCGGACAGCAGATCGTTGTGGAACTTCTGCACCTCGCGGCGGTTGATGGCCGAGAGGGGGAGATGCCCAAACTTTGGGGCAATACGCAAACGGTAGAGGGTGATGTCCTTGGCATAGGAGCGTTTATGCACTTTGGCATGGGGAAGATACTGCTCGTCAAAAAAGCGGGCTAGCGTGAGTTCCTGCGGCGCTGCCGTGGGGGCGGCAACTGACTGCTTCACTATGGTGTGCTCGGCACGCAATTGCTTTGCCAGCTTTCTGGCTTGGGCAAGGCTGAGATCTTTGACGGTACCAAGCTTTTTGTACGTGTTGGTGCCCTGCGCGTTCTTCAGGCGCAAGTACCAAACCGGCGTGGCGGTAACGGAATCACGACACTCAACAAACAATCCGGGCTCATCGGCCACGCTGAACTCAATCTTCTTCTTTCCGGTTGGGCACACCAAGCCGGATGCAATAAATGCTGGTGTGAATTGAACCACCGGCATATCAGGCTCCTTGGCAATATTGGTTAATAAGGCAGCACACCATAGGCGCACCGCTGCGAACACCGCCCAAAAGCGGCACATTCATCAAAATTTCGATATAGGTCATAGGCTTACGCACAAATCTGTAATCCGAGTTAAAGATTCGACCGCATAGCCTCCACCCCGGCAAAGGGGCAGGGCTACAGGCCATCAATACGAAACGGCCTCCCCAAGCGACGTCACTGATAGCCGCGTTGAATCCATCAGGTATCGCTTTGGGCCTTTGCCTGACTTCGTGACATGCAACTTCAGCGGTAGAGCGCCGCTATTCACCAAGTAAGCCACGCACATCCCTACGGCACGCCTTATGCCGTCGTAGATAAACGCACTCCAGAGTTCCTGCCCACAAAGCTGCTTTGACTTGTATAGGACGCCAGCGCGCAGAGCAGGAATGCGCTCGGCAATCTCTTCAAGCACGATGTGCATGAGGTCACCAGTAGCAATGTTGTGCGTTGTCAGAAGGCCTTTAGCACGGACACCACCGGGCGTTACCTTAAAGCGATCCGCGAGTTGCTCGAATGTGTGGCGGCTCATAGAAAACCTCCCACATGACGACTCGGAAATTGGTGCGTTGTGTCTGTCAGATCGCCATTGTTGGGATCCGAGTCAACGGCGCTGTCCTGCGACAACTGTTCCACCAACTTTTGGATTGCACGTTGCTTATTTCGAATCACCTTGTGCCCAAATCTAGACGCGTACATTTCTTCGTAGCGTTCGGTGCCCAAATGACGCTTGAGAAGCAGCAGTGCCACGTCCAAAAGCACATCCCTCTCCTGATCATCTAGAGAGTCCAAGAACTCCCTGCTGAATAGGTACTCTTCTTCGAAAATGCAGCCAGCTTCAAATCCGCAATTCATGATTTCATTCATCACTCGGTAGACGAAGCATTCATGCACCAAACAATCCCCAATTTGGCTGTATCCGCAAAGTTCAGGGGCGTCCATTACAAAGCCGTTCTCAATACGCTCGATCTTCAGTTCTTCGACATCGTCTGATTTGCGGAGGACGACGGGGATCAGTTGCACAGGGCCCCACACTGCGCGTGCGGTCATTGCCTCGCTGGGCTGCTCATTCATGGACAGACTCTTATGATGTTGCAGGTTTTCGATACCGGCGCGTTGGCACGCGCGACCCCACGCTGCCCGGAGCGATTCATACGAAATATTGATAATGGCCTCGTCGGGTTCACCAGGGCCAAGCGCCTGCAGGACCTGGATGGCAACCGGGGACAGGGGGACCTCGCGGCTCCCCGCTTTGGCATCGACCAGGACAAGGACCTGGCGAGCCCACTGCACGTCCCGCCAACGCGCTCGCAACAGGGGTTCTGAAGAACGCATCGCGGTTTCACGCAACAGCGTGGTCGTGGGCACTATCAGGCTGTTTCGGCAGTCTGCGAGTGTGGCATCCATGAGCGTTTGCTCCTCCAGGCTCATGACGCGCTTGCGGACGTTGTCGACCGGCGGCAACTCCAATTCGGTCGCCGGATTGTAGGCCGGCGAAGTCCATGCCCACTTGACTCGGGCATGGTTGAACAGCACGCGCCATACGGAGCGCTCAATCTGCAAGGTTGCCGGCGCGGCGCCCTCATCCCGCATGGCATCCATATAGTTCTGAAGATGGTCACGGGTCACCTTGGACATGGCCAGGGTGGCCAGGATTGCCCGGTGCCGCTGCGCACCTGCTGTTTTGGTCATTTGCGCCTTGCGGTGCGCATGCAAGCCATTGGGAATCGCGCGCTCCTCGGCGTAGGGCTTCAATTCGACCTTGAAGTAGACCGTCTTGGGTTTGAGTTCGACCTTGGCTTTCTTGGTGCCCGCAGCCGGTTCAGACGGCGGCTGGACGACGACCGCCTCCTGGACCACCTGTTTATCCACCAATGGCGTTACAACCAGGGTGCTCAAACGGGCTGCGCGCAGGTAGTTATTGATGCGCACCGCCTCTTGCACGGCTCCTTTTTTAAAGCGCAGGCGGGACATGGCGTAATCCTGCAGTGCTTGCGCCACCGAGGTCTTTTCCGGGCCGCGTCCTTTGGGCGCGCCAAATTGGTCAATTTCCCGGCGCCTTTTTGCAGCGGCACTGGAAGCCGCCGCTGCAGTTTTGAAACCGGGCAAATAGATTTCGTGCCCTTTGTGGCGCGCACGTATCGAAAAGGTGTTTTTCCCTTCTTTGTACGGCTGCGCCAAAGGCATAGGCTTCTTGGGGGTAGCAGCAAGGTTCTTAGACATGGGGCACCCCGCTTTCCATGGCCAAAGCGGTGGCGATAACCAGCCGCTTTATGCGTTGATGCTCCATCTCACGGTTTGGGCTTTCTGGTTGACCCGGTGCGCGCTCAACGATTTTGTGCGCTGCGACCAGGGTGTCGCGGCGCAGACGTATGGAGCGAACTGGTGAGCCCGAATTCCATTCGGCGGGCAACCACCTGGGCAGAATGCGCACCGTCTGAGGGGCGGCCATGCCGGGCAGGAGCAATTGCTCGGACATGAGGCGGCGCGGGGTTGAAGACTCAGGCGAAAGAAAATCTATGTGCAACACGTGCAACTCCTTAAGTTAGTGGAGTTGCGTGTAAGTAGCGCTGTTCTTTAAGCTCCTGGCTGGCGCTTTAGGGACCCTTTAAAGGGCTCCAAAGAGCGTCAGGCGACTGCCTTATCCACAGGGGCACCAGAAAGCCCCAGGGAGGCTTTCAAGCGCACTGGGGCGCAGTCGCGCCACCGTCTTTCGCAGCTGCTCCCCGATGCGGGTTACAGAAACTGCGTCAGAAAAACAAAAAAGCGGCCTTTTTGAGGGGCCGCTTTTTGCGAAGGTCCTTGCCAACCTGTTGATTTTCAAGGACTTATTCTGGTGGCCTGGGGCGGAATCGAACCACCGACACAAGGATTTTCAATCCAAGTG
>Ga0209277_10000027_pt1 | contig 91285 bp, 86 predicted proteins | sample JI81AbrownDNA_FD_187503 | JGI IMG/M metagenome (GOLD analysis project Ga0209277, IMG submission 187503) | Wastewater effluent complex algal communities from Wisconsin, to seasonally profile nutrient transformation and Carbon sequestration -... | ecosystem: Engineered > WWTP > Effluent > Algae... | reverse complement strand
TGTTCCGGAGTTGCTGTCGCACGCGCTGTACAGCCAGATCGAGATGCACCAGGCATTTGGCGGCGTAGTGCCCGAGCTGGCCAGCCGCGACCATATTCGCCGGGTGATCCCGCTGGCGCAGGAAGTCCTGGGTACTGCGGGGTGCACTCTGGCCGAGGTCGATGTGGTGGCCTATACCCGTGGCCCGGGGCTGGCGGGGGCCTTGCTGGTGGGGGCGGGTGTGGCCTGTGCGCTGGGCGCGGCTTTGGACAAGCCGGTGCTGGGCGTGCACCACCTGGAGGGCCATCTGCTGTCGCCGTTTCTCAGCGAGGACCCACCTGAATTTCCGTTTGTGGCGTTGCTGGTGTCGGGTGGACACACGCAGCTGATGCGGGTAGATGGGGTCGGGCGCTACGAAATACTGGGTGAAACGATTGACGACGCCGCGGGTGAGGCGTTTGACAAATCCGCCAAGCTCATGGGCCTGCCGTACCCGGGTGGTCCCCATCTGGCCAAGCTGGCGCTGGAAGGCAACCCGGCCGCCTATGCGCTGCCGCGTCCGCTGCTACACAGTGGCAATCTGGATTTTTCGTTTGCAGGGCTGAAGACCGCGGTGCTGGTGCAGTCGCAGCGCATGGTGGCCGCGGCGGGGGTGGCGCGGTTTGAAGATCTGCCGCGTGAGAAGCAGGCCGATCTGGCTGCATCCACGCAGGCGGCGATTGTGGAAGTGCTGTTGAAGAAGTCGCTGGCCGCGCTCAAGGAAACCGGCCTGCAACGGCTGGTGGTTGCCGGTGGCGTGGGGGCCAACCGCGATCTGCGTGCCCAGCTGGATGCTGCGTGCGCCAAACGCAAGGTGCGGGTGCATTACCCGGAGTTGCATCTGTGCACCGACAACGGCGCGATGATTGCCATGGCGGCAGCCATGCGCCTGCAAAGTGGTTCGCAGCAGGCCAGCAGGACGTACGCTTTTGACGTCAAGCCACGCTGGCCTCTGGATGCGATTGCGCAGTAACGCGACTTAATGGACGGTGAGTTCGGTGACGTTCTTCACCGGAACTTTCTTCGCCAGCTTCAGGGTCAGCACGCCGTTTTCCAGCTTGGCTTCGCTCAGCGCAGTGTCCAGTTCCTGGGGCAGTTCGTAGGCCGTGCGGTAGTTGCGCTGTGCGCCTTCCTTGCTGCTGATGCGCACGATGTTGCCCTCGATGGCAATGCTCAATTGGTCCTTGGCAATGCCGGGCATGTCCAGTGACAGGGTGAATGAGGTCTCGTCCTGCGTGTAGCTGGTTTGTGGCTGGCGCGCGCCCTGCAGTGCGTCGTCCAGATAGCGCTCCAGCGAGCGGCCTGCGTTGGCGTAAACATTGCGACGCAGATGGGCGGGTGTGGCGGCAAAAAACATGGTGAACTCCTAGTACACTGCGCGGCGCTCACCGTGAGCGTCGCATGCCTCCAAGCTGCGACCGCTTCCTTTCATTTCAAGAGAAATTTTCCATGTATAAATTTGCTTGCAGGGTCTTGAAAACGGCTTCACTGGCGTTATGTGCTGCCACTTTTTCTGCGTCGCCGGTGCTGGCGCAGGGTGCTGGGCCCGGTATCAAGCTGGCCATGGTCGAAGCCCTCAGTGGGCCCAATGCCAATGCGGGGGAGGCAGTGTTTCGTAACCTGCTGTGGGCGGTGGAGCGCGTGAACGCACGGGGAGGGGTCAAGGTCGCTTCTGGTGCTCTGCCGTTGGTGCTGGAGCGCTATGACAGCAAGGGCCAGAATGAAGAGGCGTTGTCGGCACTGCGCTCGGCCATCGACAACGGCGCACGCTTTGTGCTGCAGGGCAATTCTTCCGCCAACGCCGCGGCGTTGATCGACGCCATCAACAAACACAACGAACGCGAACCCACCAAGCGCGTGATCTTCCTGAACTATTCTGCGGTGGATCCCATTCTGACCAACGAGAAATGCAGTTTCTGGCACTTCCGGTTTGACGCCCACGCGGACATGCGCATGGCGGCGCTGATGGATGTGATCAAGGACGACAAGGCTTTGAAGAGCGTTTACCTCATTGGCCAGGACTACAGCTTTGGCCAGGCGGTCTTGCGCGAGGCCAAGCGGCAGTTGGGCGCGCAGCGGCCTGACGTGCAGATCGTCGCGGAAGAGTTGCACCCGATGGCGCGGGTGAAAGACTTTCTGCCTTATGCGGCAAAAATCAAGGCCAGTGGCGCGCAGGCGGTCATCACCGGCAACTGGGGCAATGACCTGACGCTGCTGGTGAAGGCTGCGCGTGAGAGCGGGTTCGATGGCAAGTTCTACACCTTCTACGGCAACGCACTGGGTGCACCGGCTGCGCTGGGTGATGCCGGTGTGGGCCGGGTGGTGGCCGTGGCCGACTGGCTGCCCAATGTGCAGACGACGGGTAGCGAAGCGTTTTACAAATCGTTCCGTGTGCGCTATCCCTTGCCAGTCGATGACTATGTGCATATGCGCATGCAGTTGATGGTGGAGGCGCTGGCCCAGGGTCTGGAACGCGTGGGCAAGCAGCCCGGCGCTGTTACGGCCAACGCGATCGACATGGTGGCGGTGGCCAGCCAGCTGGAAAAGGCGCAAGTCACGATGGGTGGGCAAAGCGGCTCCATGCGGGCTGGAGACCACCAGTTCCAGCAGCCGCTGGTGGTGGGTGTGATGGACCGGGTGGGCACCCCGGGCGTGAAGTTTGATGTGGAGGGCTCCGGCTATGGTTTCCGGGTGGTCAAGAGTATTGCGGCAGCCAGCGCGGAGCAGGCTACGACCTGCAGGATGCAGCGGCCGCTGTGAGCAAATCCGGGTGGCTGGACGCCTGCAGGTAGTAGGAGTTATAATCGACAGGCTTTGCATAGGGCAGAGCGCACGCACCGGGCAGTTCCAGCATGGTGCGCAAGTTGAAAAATCGGTCGTTTACACGGCCAAAATCCAAGGAAACAGAAATGATCGCTTCCAGCATCAAAGCCGCTGTTGTCAAAGACAACGCACGCCAGGCCGGTGACACCGGTTCTCCAGAAGTGCAAGTTGCACTGCTGACCGCCCGTATCAACGAGCTGACTCCCCACTTCAAGACCCACGCCAAAGACCACCATGGTCGCCGTGGTCTGCTGCGTATGGTGAGCCGCCGCCGCAAGCTGCTGGACTACCTGAACTCCAAAGACCATGATCGCTATGTGGCACTGATTGCGAAGCTGGGTCTGCGCAAGTAAGCGATTGACAGAATGATGAACGCCTGAGTTAGGTTACTAGCTCAGGCGTTTTTTACTTCGGAGACGGCAAAAACAGTACGAAGCTGTGTCATTCCAAGGAAATTGCGCGAAGTTTCTCTGGAATGGCATCGTGGACTGTGATGGCGAATCCGGGCTCGGGTGGGGTGGCCTGCACCTCCCAATTAACTCCCAAAACTTTTCGGAGAACCACAATGACAATGTTCAAAAAAGTAACCAAGACGTTCCAGTGGGGCCAAAACACGGTCACCATGGAAACCGGCGAAATCGCCCGCCAGTCCACCGGCGCTGTGCTGCTGGATATGGATGGCACCGTGGTGCTGGCCACTGTGGTTGGCAAGACCGAAGGCAAGCCTGGCCAGGATTTCTTCCCCCTGACCGTGGACTACCTGGAAAAGTCCTACGCCGCAGGCAAGATTCCCGGCAGCTTCTTCAAGCGCGAAGGCCGTCCCAGCGAGTTTGAAACCCTGACCAGCCGCCTGATCGACCGTCCGATCCGCCCGCTGTTCCCCGAAGGCTTCTTCAACGAAGTGCACGTGGTGATTCACACCGTGTCCCTGAACCCTGAAGTGGACGCGGACATTGCCGCCATGATCGCGGTCAGCGCCGCCCTGTCCATCTCCGGCATTCCTTTCAATGGCCCCATCGGTGCTGCCCGCGTGGGTTACATCAACGGCGAATACGTGTTGAACCCCGGTCAGACCCAGCGCAAAGACTCCATCATGGATCTGGTCGTTGCCGGTACTGAATCTGCGGTGCTGATGGTGGAATCCGAAGCCCAGCAGTTGTCCGAGGAAATCATGCTGGGCGGCGTGGTCTATGGCCACGAGCAAGGCAACATTGCCATCAACGCCATCCATGAACTGGTGCGCGAAGCCGGCAAGCCCGTGTGGGACTGGAAAGCGCCTGCCAAGGACGAAGCCCTGATCGCCAAGATTGACGGCCTGGCCAAGGACAAGCTGGTTGCTGCCTACCAGATCCGCAACAAGCAAGCCCGTACACAGGCCTGCCGTGCTGCCTACTCTGAAGTCATGGCTGCCTTGAAGGCCGACGGCGCTGCGTTTGACAGCGTGGCCATTGAAGGTCTGCTGTTCGAAATCGAAGCCAAGATCGTGCGTGGCCAGATTCTGGCGGGCGAACCCCGTATCGACGGTCGCGACACCCGCACCGTGCGTGCCATCGAAATCCGCAACAGCGTGCTGCCCCGTACCCACGGTTCTGCCCTGTTCACCCGCGGTGAAACCCAGGCTCTGGTGGTGACCACCCTGGGTACCGAGCGCGATGCCCAGCGTATCGACGCATTGAGCGGCGAGTACGAAGACCGCTTCATGCTGCACTACAACATGCCTCCCTTTGCCACCGGCGAAACCGGTCGCGTGGGCACGCCCAAGCGCCGCGAAATCGGCCACGGCCGTCTGGCCAAGCGTGCACTGGTGGCCGTGTTGCCGACCAAGGAAGAGTTCCCCTACAGCGTGCGCGTGGTATCGGAAATCACCGAATCCAACGGTTCGTCTTCCATGGCTTCCGTGTGCGGTGGCTGCCTGTCCATGATGGATGCTGGCGTTCCCCTGAAAGCACACGTGGCGGGTATCGCCATGGGCCTGATCAAGGAAGAAAACCGCTTTGCTGTGCTGACTGACATCCTGGGTGACGAAGACCACCTGGGCGATATGGACTTCAAGGTCGCTGGTACTACCAACGGCATTACCGCTCTGCAGATGGACATCAAGATCCAGGGCATCACCAAGGAAATCATGCAAGTCGCTTTGGCCCAGGCCAAGGAAGCCCGCATGCACATTCTGGGCAAGATGCAAGAGGCGATGGCTGAAGCCAAGACCGAAGTGTCCAATTTCGCGCCCCGCCTGTTCAGCTTCAAGATCAACCCCGAGAAGATCCGTGATGTGATCGGCAAGGGCGGTTCCGTGATCCGTGCGCTGACCGAAGAAACCGGCACCCAGATCAACATCGAGGAAGACGGCACCATCACCATCGCGTCCAGCGATCCCGCCAAGGCGGAAGAAGCCAAGCGCCGCATCGAGCAGATCACTGCCGAAGTGGAAATTGGCAAGGTGTACGAAGGCCCGATCACCAAGATCCTGGACTTCGGTGCCCTGGTCAACCTGTTGCCTGGCAAGGATGGTCTGCTGCATATCAGCCAGATCGCCCACGAGCGCGTCGAGAAGGTCACGGACTACCTGTCCGAAGGCCAGATCGTCAAGGTCAAGGTCCTGGAAACCGACGAAAAGGGCCGCATCAAGCTGTCCATGAAGGCGCTGCTGGACCGTCCGGCCCAGAACGGCGATCAGGCTTAAGTAAGTCTGCTATTAATTTGGTAGCTGCTTGCGCAATAAGCGCGGGGGCTGCTGGTTGATTTGGCTATGAAAGCTGTTGAAATATCCTCCTTCGGTCCACCCGACGTATTGCGTCTGGTGGACCGTCCTGCGCCTGTTGCGGGCGCGGGAGAGGTGTGCATTCGTGTGGCAGCCAGTGGCATCAACCGGCCGGATGTGCTGCAGCGTGCCGGGCATTACCCTGCACCTGCGGGTGTGTCGGATCTGCCGGGGCTGGAAGTGGCAGGCACCATCGTGGATGGCGACGCTGCGGCCATGCAGGCGGCGGGCTTCCAATTGGGCGACCGCGTCTGTGCACTGGTGGCTGGCGGCGGCTATGCCGAGTTGTGTGTGGCTCCGGTCGGGCAGTGTTTGCCGGTACCCCAAGGGTTGACGGACATTGAAGCTGCATCTTTGCCAGAGACGTTTTTCACGGTCTGGAGCAATGTGTTTGATCGCGGCCGCCTGCAGGCAGGGGAGACCTTGCTGGTGCAGGGTGGCACCAGTGGGATTGGCGTGACCGCCATTCAGCTGGCCAAGGCCCTGGGCGCCACCGTGATTGCCACGGCCGGTAGCGATGCAAAATGCGCCGCCTGTCTGGCGCTGGGTGCCGACCATGCCATCAACTACAAGACGCATGATTTCCAGACCGAAGCATTGCGCCTGACCGATGGGCGTGGTGTGGACGTGGTACTGGACATGGTGGCTGGTGGTTACGTGGCCAAGGAAGTGCAGTGCCTGGCAGAGGATGGTCGCCTGGTCATCATTGCCGTGCAGGGGGGCGTGCAAAGTGAAATCAATGCAGGCCTGGTCTTGCGCAAGCGCCTGACCATTACCGGGTCCACTTTGCGGCCCAGACCGATGGCATTCAAGCAGGCCATCGCCCAGGCGTGTCTGCAAAGGGTGTGGCCGCTGCTGGAGGCGGGCAAGATCAAACCCGTGGTGCACAGTGTGTTTGCCGCTGCGGATGCTGCAAAGGCCCATGCGCTGATGGAAACAAATCAGCATGTGGGCAAGATCGTATTGACTTGGGGGTCGCTATGAAAAAGAAACTGATTGCCGGAAACTGGAAGATGAACGGGTCTTCTGCGTCCAACGAGGCGCTGGTGAAGGCGCTGGCTGCAGGAATGGATGGCAAGGATTGTCTGGTGGCGGTGTGTGTGCCTGCTCCCTATCTGGGCCAGGTGCAGGCACTGGTTGCCAATACCGGTGTGGATCTGGGTGCGCAGGATCTGTCGCAACATGAATCGGGAGCGTATACCGGTGAAGTGTCTGCCGTCATGCTGAAGGATTTTGGTGTGCGTTATGCCATCGTTGGCCATTCGGAGCGCCGCCAGTACCACGGTGAAACCGATGCTCTTGTAGCCCTCAAGGCACAACGTGCCCTGGCCAACGGGATCACGCCCATCGTGTGCGTGGGAGAGACGCTGGCCGAACGTGAAGCGGGCCAGACCGAAGAGGTGGTGAAGCGCCAGCTTGCAGCCGTCATTCACACCAATGGCCATTGCATCAGTGAAATCGTCGTGGCCTATGAACCCGTTTGGGCGATCGGAACTGGCAAGACTGCCAGTCCCGAGCAGGCGCAGGAGGTGCACGCCGTGTTGCGCGCGCAACTCAAGGCGGCCACTCCGCACGCTGACCGCGTGCACATTCTGTATGGTGGCAGCATGAATGCGGCGAATGCGGCGCAATTGCTGGCACAAACCGACATTGATGGCGGACTGGTGGGCGGAGCCTCACTCAAAGCCCCTGATTTCCTGTCTATCGTCGCCGCAGCCCGTTAACGGGCGCGCGTATCCGTTTATTAGTTTGGAGTTGAATATGAGCATCGCAGTAACCATCATCCTGACAGTTCAAATGCTGTCCGCGCTGGCCATGATCGGCCTGATCCTTGTGCAGCACGGCAAAGGCGCCGACATGGGGGCAGCATTTGGCAGTGGCGGTTCTGGCAGCCTGTTTGGGGCCAGTGGCAGTGCCAACTTCCTGTCCCGCACCACTGCAGTGCTGGCCACCGTGTTTTTTGTCTGCACATTGGCTTTGGCCTATTTTGGCAACCTGCGTCCTGCAAGTTCTGGCAGTGTGCTGGAGGGTGCTGCGGTGGTTGCCCCGGCGGCTGCTCCTGAAGTGCCTGCTACCGTAGCGCCTGCATCTGGCGCAGCGCAAATTCCCGCCAAGTAATTGGCTTGCCCCTCTCTGAAGTGGGGCAATTTCAGGGTAAACTCTAAGTCTTGCCGGAAAGCAAAATAGTCCGTGGGGATCCTCACGCAATCCGGTAATTAGTGAGCCGCCGTCGTGGTGAAATTGGTAGACACGCTATCTTGAGGGGGTAGTGGCGAAAGCTGTGCGAGTTCGAGTCTCGCCGACGGCACCAAACAAAACTGCCTGCCTGGGTCAAGCCTGGTTCGGGCAATTAACGGTGATCAGAATCTCAAGATGAACCTCGATCAATATTTGCCCGTCCTTCTGTTCATCTTGGTCGGTATCGGCATCGGCGTTGTCCCGCAGGTCCTCGGCTATATCCTCGGGCCCAATCGGCCTGATCCGGCGAAAAACTCCCCCTATGAATGCGGCTTCGAGGCGTTTGAAGACGCTCGCATGAAGTTTGACGTGCGCTACTACCTGGTAGCCATTCTGTTTATCCTGTTCGATCTTGAAACCGCGTTCCTTTTTCCTTGGGCAGTAGGCCTCAAGGAGTTGGGTACTTTTGGCTTTCTGGTCGGTCTGGAATTCGTCACAGTGCTGACCATCGGCTTTGTGTACATGTGGAAAAAAGGCGCCCTGGACTGGGAGTAAAGCAATGATTGAAGGTGTACTGAAAGAAGGCTTTGTCACCACCAGTTACGACTCGGTGATGAACTGGGCCAAGACGGGCTCTATCTGGCCCATGACGTTTGGTCTGGCCTGTTGTGCGGTGGAGATGATGCATGCTGCGGCAGCGCGCTATGACATCAGCCGCTTTGGTTCCGAGGTGTTTCGCGCCAGTCCGCGCCAGTCGGATCTGATGATTGTTGCGGGCACGTTGTGCAACAAGATGGCACCAGCTCTGCGCAAGGTGTATGACCAGATGTCTGAGCCGCGGTGGGTGATCAGCATGGGCTCCTGCGCGAATGGTGGTGGCTACTACCATTACAGTTACTCGGTGGTGCGTGGATGCGACCGTGTTGTTCCCGTGGATGTGTACGTTCCTGGTTGTCCGCCCACGGCAGAGGCATTGTTGTATGGCATTTTGCAGTTGCAGCAGAAAATTCGCCGCACTGAAACCATTGCGCGGGCTTGAGGATTGCCATGACTGTCTATTCCGTTCGCCCTGAAGCGACCCAGGCTGCCATTGAGGCGGTGCTGGGTGAAAAAATCAAACATATTTCCATAGCCTTGGGCGAAGTGACCGTTCAGGTGGCGGCTGCTAACTATCTGTCAGCCGCGAAAGCTCTGCGTGATGCGCCGGGCTGCCAGTTCGAGCAGCTGATCGACCTGTGCGGTGTGGACTACTCTGAGTATCCTGCGGGTTCTCTGGATGGGCAGCGCTACGCAGTGGTGAGCCATTTGCTGTCGGTGAGTCTGAATCAACGTGTGCGTCTCAAAGTGTTTGCTCCCGATGACGATATGCCCATGGTGGCGTCGGTTACAGACATCTGGAATTCTGCGAACTGGTTCGAGCGCGAAGCGTTTGACCTGTTTGGCATCGTGTTCGATGGGCACAATGATTTGCGCCGCATTCTGACGGACTATGGTTTTATCGGCCATCCTTTCCGCAAAGACTTTCCGGTCACCGGACATGTCGAAATGCGTTTCGATGCCGAGCAGGCGCGCGTTATTTACCAGCCGGTCACGATCGAAACGCGGGAGATTACGCCGCGTATCGTCCGTGAAGACAATTACGGGGGCCTGCAATAAGCAGAGGTATGCATGGCTGAGATCAAAAACTACACCCTGAACTTTGGACCGCAGCACCCGGCGGCACACGGCGTTTTGCGTCTGGTGCTCGAGCTCGATGGCGAGGTGATCCAGCGTGCAGATCCGCACATTGGATTGCTGCACCGCGCAACGGAAAAGCTGGCTGAGACCAAGACCTATATCCAGGCGCTGCCCTATATGGACCGTCTCGATTACGTGTCCATGATGTGCAATGAGCACGCCTATTGCCTGGCAATCGAGAAGCTTCTGGGCATCGAAGTGCCGATCCGGGCCCAGTACATCCGCGTGATGTTCTCCGAAATTACCCGTCTGCTCAACCACCTGATGTGGCTGGGTTCGCATGGCAATGATTGCGGCAGTTCCACCATCCTGATTTACACCTTCCGTGAGCGGGAAGACCTGTTTGACATGTACGAGGCCGCCAGTGGTGCACGCATGCACGCGGCGTACTTCCGTCCTGGTGGTGTGTACCGTGATCTGCCTGACACCATGCCCCAGTTCAAGGCCAGCAAGGTGCGCAATGCCAAGGGCGTGGCTGAGCTCAACCAGAACCGCCAGGGTTCGCTGCTGGACTTCATTGACGACTTTTCCCAGCGCTTCCCCAAGTGCCTGGAGGAATACCACACCCTGCTGACCGAAAACCGCATCTGGAAGCAGCGCACGGTCAACATCGGCATCGTGACTCCTGAGCGTGCACTCAATATGGGCTTTACGGGTCCCATGTTGCGCGGCTCCGGTATTGCCTGGGATCTGCGCAAGAAGCAGCCCTACGATGCCTACGATAAGCTGGATTTTGATATCCCCGTGGGTAAAACTGGCGACGTGTACGACCGCTATCTGGTGCGCATGGAAGAGATGAAGCAGTCCAACCGCATCATCAAGCAGTGCGTGGACTGGCTCAAGGCCAATCCTGGCCCCGTCATTACCGACAACCACAAAGTGGCGGCACCTTCGCGCGAGTCCATGAAGACCAATATGGAAGGCTTGATTCACCATTTCAAGCTGTTCACTGAAGGTTTCCATGTGCCGGAAGGCGAGGCCTATGCGGCTGTGGAGCATCCGAAGGGTGAATTTGGTATTTACATCGTCAGTGATGGTGCCAATAAACCGTATCGCCTGAAGATCCGTCCGCCTGGCTTTGCGCATCTGGCGGGCCTCAACGAGATGGCTCAAGGGCACATGATCGCCGACGCGGTGTCCATCATTGGCACCATGGACATTGTTTTTGGAGAGATTGATCGATGATCTCCGACGCTACCAAAGCCCGCTTCGCCAAAGAAGTGGCCAAATACCCCGCTGACCAGAAGCAGTCTGCTGTGATGGCGTGCCTGTCCATCGTCCAGCAGGAGCTCGGGCACGTTAGTGCTGACAGCGAGAAGGTCGTTGCCGATTACCTCGGCATGGCGCCCATGGCTGTGCATGAGGTCACGACCTTCTACAACATGTACAACCAGCGACCGGTGGGTAAGTTCAAGCTCAACGTGTGTACGAACCTGCCGTGCCAACTGCGTGATGGGCAAAAGGCTCTTCACCATCTGGAGAAGAAGCTCGGTATCTCGATGGGTGAAACGACACCGGACGGTTTGTTTACCCTGCAGCAAAGCGAATGCCTTGGCGCGTGTGCTGACTCGCCTGTTCTGCTGGTCAACGACCGCTCGATGTGCAGTTTCATGAGCAACGACAAGCTGGACCAGTTGGTGGACGGTATCCGTTCCGCGGAGGGCAAGGTATGAGCGCGCAGGACGTTATCAACCAGTTTGTTGCCAAGGGCGTGGAAACCTGTTTCCATGACCGCCATATCAATCCGCAGATATATGCAGGATTGAATGGGTCGAACTGGAGCATCAAGGACTACGAAGCACGTGGTGGGTATCAGGCTCTGCGCAAAATTCTGGGCAAAGATGGAGGCGAAGGCTTCACCCAGGACCAAGTGATTGCTACGGTCAAAGAGTCCGGTTTGCGCGGACGCGGCGGTGCAGGCTTTCCGACCGGTCTGAAGTGGAGCTTTATGCCCCGCCAGTTCCCCGGACAGAAGTATCTGGTGTGCAATTCCGACGAGGGCGAGCCCGGTACCTGCAAAGACCGCGACATTCTGCAGTTCAATCCGCACATCGTGATCGAAGGCATGGCCATTGCTGCCTATGCCATGGGCATCAGCGTGGGTTACAACTACATCCACGGCGAAATTTTCGGTTCCTACGAGCGCTTTGAGGCAGCACTGGAAGAAGCCCGCGCGGCCGGCTTTCTGGGTAACAACATCATGGGCTCGAATTTCAGCTTTCAGCTGCATGCCGCCCACGGGTTTGGCGCCTACATCTGCGGTGAGGAAACCGCCTTGTTGGAGTCGCTCGAAGGAAAAAAAGGGCAGCCCCGCTTCAAGCCACCCTTTCCTGCCAGTTTCGGTCTGTACGGCAAGCCCACCACCATCAACAACACGGAAACCTTCGCAGCGGTTCCCTGGATCATTCGCAACGGGGGGCCGGCCTACCTGGAGTGCGGCAAGCCCAATAACGGTGGCACCAAGATTTACTCGGTGAGCGGTGACGTGGAGCGTCCCGGCAACTACGAAATCCCCATGGGAACCCCGTTTTCCAAACTGCTGGAACTGGCAGGTGGCGTGCGCGCTGGTCGCCAGCTCAAGGCTGTGATTCCTGGTGGTTCATCGTCTCCGGTGTTGCCTGCGTCCGTCATCATGGAATGCACGATGGATTACGACTCCATTGCCAAGGCAGGCTCCATGCTGGGCTCCGGCGCGGTCATTGTGATGGACGATTCGCGTTGCATGGTCAAGGCACTGCAGCGTCTGAGCTACTTTTACATGCATGAGTCCTGCGGACAGTGCACGCCCTGCCGTGAAGGTACGGGCTGGTTGTCACGCATGGTTGACCGCATTGAGACTGGACACGGGCGTCCTAGCGATATGGATCTGCTGGACAATGTGGCCGAAAACATCATGGGCCGCACGATTTGTGCCCTGGGCGATGCGGCAGCGATGCCAGTACGCGCCATGATCAAACATTTCCGGCACGAGTTTGTGCACCACATTGAGCACAAGAGCTGTATGGTTCCAGCCTACGTTTGAGCAATACCAAAATGATTGAAATCGAACTCGATGGCAAGAAGGTAGACATTGTTGAAGGCAGCATGATCATGCATGCCGCCGACAAGGCTGGTACCTACATTCCGCACTTCTGCTACCACAAGAAACTCAGCATTGCTGCCAATTGCCGCATGTGCCTGGTGGATGTGGAGAAGATGCCCAAACCCATGCCTGCCTGCGCCACGCCGGTAACGCAAGGCATGATCGTTCGTACCAAGAGCGACAAGGCCATCAAGGCCCAGAAGTCGGTCATGGAATTCCTGCTGATCAACCATCCGCTGGATTGCCCTATTTGCGATCAGGGTGGCGAGTGCCAGTTGCAGGATCTGGCCGTGGGATATGGTGGCAGTACTTCACGCTATGAAGAAGAAAAGCGTGTGGTGTTCCACAAGGATGTGGGCCCGCTGATCTCCATGGAAGAGATGAGCCGCTGCATCCATTGCACACGTTGCGTGCGTTTCGGTCAGGAAATTGCGGGCGCCATGGAGCTGGGGATGTCCCACCGTGGTGAGCATGCCGAGATTGAAACCTTCGTTGGTGCGACGGTGGATTCCGAGTTGTCGGGCAACATGATTGACATCTGCCCGGTTGGTGCATTGACCAGCAAGCCTTTCCGTTACAGCGCCCGTACCTGGGAGCTGTCACGTCGCAAGTCGATCAGTCCGCATGACTCGACGGGCGCCAATCTGATTGTGCAGGTGAAAAACAACAAGGTGATGCGTGTCGTTCCGTTGGAGAACGATGCGGTGAATGAATGCTGGATTGCCGACCGTGACCGTTTCTCTTACGAAGCTCTCAATGGAGAGGATCGCCTTACAACGCCCCTGCTCAAACAGGGTGGTGTGTGGAAGAGCGTGGACTGGCAGACAGCGCTTGAGTATGTTGCCAATGGACTGAAACAAATCAAGGCCAACCACGGTGCGAATGCGGTGGGCGCTTTGGTGAGCCCGCACAGCACATTGGAAGAGTTGCATTTGGCGGGCTCCTTGGTGCGTGGCTTGGGTAGCGAGAACATCGACTACCGTCTGCGTAACGCAGAATTTGTGACTGCACCGGGTGCGCGCTACCTGGGAACTTCCATCGCTTCCTTGTCCCAGTTGCAGCGCGTGCTGGTCGTGGGTTCCAACCTGCGCAAGGACCACCCTCTGTTTGCGTTGCGGATTCGTCATGCGACCAAACTGGGTTGTGCTGTGAATGTGCTCAATGAGCGTGTCAGTGATTGGGCTTTGCCCGTGGCCAATGCCATGACAGTGGCGTCGTCGCAGTGGCTTCAGGCACTTGCCGATATTGCTGCTGCGATTGCTGCCGAAAAGGGCGTCGCAGCACCGGTCGGCGGAAATGCAACCCCTGAAGCGCAAGCCATTGCCAAGTCGTTGCTCGGTGGTGAACGCACGGCAGTGCTGTTAGGCAATGCAGCAGCACACCATGCCCAGGCCTCCGGTTTGCTGGGGCTGGCGAACTGGATCGCAGCGCAGACCGGCGCAAGCGTCGGTTACCTCACCGAGGCGGCCAATACCGTGGGGGCCCAGCTGGCTGGTGCCATGCCTGGCAAGGGTGGATTGAATGCCGGACAAATGCTGGCCGGTGCTTTGAAGGCGGTGCTGTTGCTCAATACAGAGCCAGCGCGCGACTCTGCTGCTGGTGCTGCCGCAGTCCAAAATCTGGGCAAAGCTGAGATGGTTGTCACCCTGAGCCCTTTCAAGGCGAATATGGAGTTCAGTGATGTGCTGTTGCCCATTGCGCCATTCACAGAAACACCAGGTACTTTTGTGAACGCGGAAGGTCGGGTTCAAAGCTTCCATGCCGTGGTGAAGCCGCTTGCCGAAACGCGACCGGCATGGAAAGTGTTGCGCGTACTCGCCAATATGCTGGATCTGCCAGGTTTTGCCTACGAATCTGCGCAGGATGTTCTGGCTGGCATGCACCAGGCCAGCGGTGGCGTTCCGGCACAGGTTTCCGCCAGCGCATTGAACAACGCTGCGAATTTGCCGACAGATCTGTCCGCAGCGGCAGGTGCACCGGTCGTGGCAGGCATCTACCAACTCGATGGCATCGTTCGGCGTGCGCCATCTCTGCAGTTGACCGCTGATGCACGACTGGTAGTTCAGGAGGCACAAGCATGATTGACATGGTGTACAACGGTGGCATGGGCCTCCTGTCGAACGCATGGTGGACTGGCGTTGTGTGGCCAGTTCTGTGGGCGCTGATCAAGATCGTGGTGGTGGTATTGCCTCTGATGGGCGCGGTTGCCTATTTGACCCTGTGGGAACGCAAATTCCTGGGTTGGATGCAGGTGCGCGTGGGCCCCAATCGCGTGGGTCCTCTGGGTTTGCTGCAACCGATTGCAGATGCTTTGAAACTGCTGACCAAGGAAATTTTGGTTCCTGCGGCTGCGAATAAGAGTCTGTTCTTTATCGGTCCCATTCTGACCATCATGCCGGCTATGGCGGCGTGGGCTGTGGTTCCCTTTGGTCCTGAGGTCGCGCTCGCCAACATCAATGCAGGGCTGCTGTTTATCATGGCCATCACCTCCATGGAGGTCTATGGTGTGGTGATTGCCGGGTGGGCTTCCAACTCCAAGTACGCGTTTCTGGGGGCTTTGCGTGCGTCCGCACAGATGGTGAGCTACGAAATTGCCATGGGTTTTTGCCTGGTCATCGTGCTCATGGTGTCGGGAAGCATGAACCTTACCGAGATCGTTGTGCTCCAGGGTAAGGGCTCTTTTGCCGACATGGGGCTGTCATTCCTGTCCTGGAACTGGCTGCCACTGTTGCCGATTTTTGTGATCTATATTGTTTCTGGCTTGGCTGAAACCAATCGCCATCCGTTTGACGTGGTGGAAGGCGAGGCGGAGATCGTTGCTGGCCACATGGTCGAATACTCGGGTATGTCCTATGCCATGTTCTACTTGGCTGAGTACGCCAACATGTGGCTGATTTCCATTTTGGCCTCCACCTTGTTCTTGGGTGGTTGGCTGTCGCCGGTAGCCGCACTGGACTGGATTCCCGGCTGGATCTGGCTGGGTATCAAGACCTGCCTCGTGGTGAGCCTGTTCATCTGGGTGCGGGCGACCTTTCCCCGTTACCGCTATGACCAGATCATGCGTTTGGGCTGGAAAGTGTTTATTCCTGTCACGTTGTTCTGGCTGGTTGTCGTGGGTGTCTGGATGCAGACCCCCCTGAACATCTGGAAGTGAGGGAACGATCAATGTCTTCTAACACTTCTGCCTCTATGCCTTCCGCATTTTCTCTCAAGGATTTCCTCTACAGCTTTTTGCTGATTGAGCTTTTCAAAGGACTCGCACTAACGGGGCGGTATCTTTTTCGCCGTAAAGTCACCGTGCAGTTCCCGGAGGAAAAGACACCGCTGTCGCCTCGCTTCCGAGGTCTGCATGCGTTGCGTCGTTATGAAAATGGCGAAGAACGGTGCATTGCCTGCAAATTGTGTGAGGCCGTTTGCCCTGCCATGGCGATCACGATCGAGTCCGATGTACGGGCCGACGGTTCACGTCGTACCACACGCTATGACATCGATTTGACCAAGTGCATTTTTTGCGGTTTCTGTGAAGAGAGTTGCCCGGTGGATTCCATCGTGGAAACGCATATTCTGGAATACCACGGTGAAAAGCGGGGTGACCTGTACTTCACCAAGGAAATGTTGCTGGCCGTGGGTGATCGCTATGAGAGCGAGATCGCTGCCAATAAGCAGGCTGACGCCAAGTACCGCTGATCCGTCGCAAGAAAGAAACTGAATTATGAGTGTCACGACTGGTCTGTTCTACATTTTCTCGGCAGTCATGCTGTTTGCAGCGTTTCGTGTGATTACTGCACGTAACCCGGTGCATGCCGTGTTATTTCTCGTACTGACCTTCTTCCAGGCAGCCTTGGTATGGATGCTTTTGAAGGCTGAGTTCCTGTCGATTACGCTGGTGCTGGTGTACGTGGGTGCGGTGATGGTGTTGTTCCTGTTCGTCGTGATGATGATGGACGTGAACGTGGAAAATCTGCGGGTAGGCTTCTGGAAGCATTTTCCTCTCGCCGCCATTCTGGGGGTGGTCATTGCACTGGAGATGTCTGCAGTCTTGATGGGCGGGTTCCGCGTTGTGGATGAACCCCAGGCTGTTGTGCCTGGCGCCTCCAATACCAAAGAGCTCGGCATATTGCTGTACACGAAGTACCTCTACCCACTGGAGGTGGCTGCAGCCATTCTGCTGGTGGCCATGATTGCGGCGATCGCGCTGACGCTGCGTGCCCGCAAGGACAGCAAATATGTCAGCCCAGGCGATCAGGTGCGCGTCAAGGCGCGCGACCGAATGGCCGTGGTCAAGATGGATGCCACACGTGAGGCTCCCGCGCCCACACAGGCTGCTACGCAAGCGGAGACCAAAGCATGACTTTGACACTTGGACATTTCCTCTCACTGGGTGGCATGCTGTTTGCCCTGTCGGTGGTGGGCATCTTCCTGAACCGGAAGAACCTGATCGTGTTGTTGATGGCTATTGAACTGATGTTGCTGGCTGTCAATACCAATTTCGTCGCCTTTTCGCATTACCTGCATGATCTGCACGGTCAGATATTCGTGTTCTTCATTCTGACAGTGGCTGCCGCGGAGTCCGCGATCGGATTGGCCATTCTGGTGCTGCTGTTCCGTAACAAGTCCAGCATCAATGTGGACGAACTCAATACGCTCAAGGGTTAATAAGATGAGTCAAACCCTGTCTGCTTCTACACTGCTTGCGGTCCCGCTGGCACCCTTGGTGGGATCCGCTCTGGCGGGTATTTTTGGCACCAAATTTGGTGGCAACTGGATCGGTCGCCGTCTGAGTCATACGCTGACCATTCTCGGCGTGCTGGTCGCTTTTATCCTGTCCGCGCTGACACTCAAGTCGGTTGCCATGGAAGGGGCCCGTTTTAACGAGACCCTTTACACCTGGATGGTCGTCGGCGGACTGAAGATGGAGATCGGGTTCCTGGTCGACGGCCTGACCGCCATGATGATGTGCGTGGTCACTTTCGTCTCGCTGATGGTGCACATCTACACCATTGGCTATATGGACGAAGACGAGGGCTACAACCGTTTCTTCGCCTACATCTCGTTGTTCACCTTCTCCATGTTGATGCTCGTCATGAGCAACAACCTGCTGCAACTGTTCTTCGGTTGGGAAGCAGTGGGTTTGGTGTCCTATTTGCTGATTGGATTCTGGTTCAACAAGCCCACAGCCATTTTTGCCAATATGAAGGCGTTCTTGGTTAACCGTGTGGGTGACTTCGGGTTCATTCTTGGCATCGGTTTGATTGTTGCCTTTGGTGGCACCCTCAACTACACAGAAGTATTCGCGAAGGCGGGTGAACTGTCTGCCATGGCATTTCCTGGCACGGACTGGATGCTGGTGACGGTCATCTGCATTTGCCTGTTTATCGGTGCCATGGGCAAATCGGCGCAGTTCCCGCTGCATGTGTGGCTGCCAGACTCCATGGAAGGCCCCACTCCGATTTCCGCGCTGATTCACGCAGCCACCATGGTGACCGCCGGTATTTTCATGGTCGCCCGCATGTCGCCGCTGTTCGAACTTAGCGACACAGCACTCAACTTCATTCTGGTGATCGGCGCCATCACGGCCCTGTTCATGGGCTTCCTGGGCATCATTCAGAATGACATCAAGCGTGTGGTGGCCTATTCCACGCTGTCGCAGCTCGGGTACATGACAGTGGCGCTGGGTGCCTCAGCCTACTCGGTCGCAGTATTCCACCTGATGACACACGCTTTCTTCAAGGCGTTGCTGTTCCTCGGCGCGGGCTCGGTCATCATGGGTGTACACCACAACCAGGACATCCGCTGGATGGGTGGTCTGCGTAAGTACATGCCCATTACCTGGATCACGTCGCTGCTCGGTTCGCTGGCACTGATTGGCACGCCGCTGTTTGCCGGTTTCTATTCCAAGGACAGCATTATTGAGGCGGTTCTCGAAAGCCACCTGCCAGCTGCCGGATTTGCATCTTTCGCCGTTCTGGCTGGCGTGTTTGTCACAGCTTTTTATTCGTTCCGCATGTATTTCCTGGTGTTCCACGGAAAAGAGCGCTTCGACCAAAATCCGGATGCTCACCACGACGATCACCATGATGCGCACGGGCATGATGACCATCACGGACACCACAAGCCGCACGAGTCGCCCTGGGTCGTGACCGTACCGCTGGTACTGCTGGCCATTCCCTCCGTGGTGATTGGTTACCTGGCGATCGGTCCCATGTTGTATGGAGAGTTTTTCAAAGACGCCATCTTCGTGAACGCTTCGAAACACCCTGTGATGGAGGAGTTGGCCCACGCATTCCACGGTCCGCTGGCCATGGCGGCCCACGCCTTCAGCACCTTGCCGTTCTGGCTTGCGCTGGCGGGTGTTGCCGTTGCCTACTACATGTATCTGGTGAACCCGGCTGTGCCCGCAGCGATCAAGCGCAATGTCATGCCGGTCTTCAAACTGCTGGAGAACAAGTACTACCTCGATTGGATCAACGAGAACATTCTGGCCCGTGGTGCCCGAGCTCTGGGAACCGGTCTGTGGAAGGGTGGGGACCAGACGCTGATTGACGGTCTGGTGGTCAATGGTTCATGGAAAGTGGTGGGCGCCATTGCCGGCGTTGCGCGCAAGTTGCAGACGGGTTACCTGTACCACTACGCCCTGGTCATGATTTTGGGCATTTTTGTGCTCATGACGTATTTCGTCTGGCTCAAGTAGGAGAAAAAGAACATGGGATTGTTGAGCCTTGCGATCTGGACGCCCATTGCGTTCGGAGTGATTTTGCTGGCGTTGGGACGCGACGACCAACCCGGTATGGTGCGTTGGGTGGCCTTGATTGGCTCGATCATCAGCCTGCTGGTGACGCTGCCGCTGTACGGACAGTTCAATACCGCGTCTGCAGCCATGCAGTTCGTTGAGAAAGCCTCCTGGATTGAGCGCTTCAATGTCAATTACCACCTCGGTGTGGATGGCATTTCTTTCTGGTTTGTGTTGCTGACGGCATTTATCAACGTGATCGTTGTCATCGCCGGTTGGGAGGTCATCACCCGCCGCGTCAACCAGTACATGGGCGCCTTCCTGATTCTGAGCGGTTTGATGATCGGCGTGTTCTGTGCGCTCGATGGTCTGTTGTTCTACGTCTTTTTCGAAGCCACGCTGATCCCGATGTACCTGATTATTGGTATCTGGGGCGGTCCGAACAAGATCTATGCCGCGTTCAAGTTCTTCCTGTATACGCTGATGGGTTCGCTGCTCATGCTGGTGGCACTGATTTACCTGTACACCGCGTCGGGCGGCAGCTTTGATCTGGCGGTGTGGCACGCACTGCCGCTTGGCAAGACTGCTCAGACGTTCCTGTTCTTTGCCTTCTTCGCAGCATTCGCCGTCAAGGTGCCTATGTGGCCGGTGCACACCTGGTTGCCCGATGTCCACGTGGAAGCGCCTACGGGTGGTTCCGCGGTTCTGGCCGCCATCATGCTGAAGCTCGGAGCCTATGGTTTCCTGCGCTTCTCGATGCCGATTGCGCCCGACGCAGCACATGAATGGGCCTGGCTGATGATCACACTGTCACTGGTGGCGGTCGTCTACGTCGGTCTGGTGGCCATGGTGCAACAGGACATGAAGAAGCTGGTGGCTTATTCCTCTGTGGCCCATATGGGTTTTGTGACGCTGGGTTTTTTCATCTTCAATGATCTGGGTATTTCCGGGGGACTGGTTCAGATGATTGCGCACGGTTTTGTGTCGGGCGCCATGTTCCTGTCCATCGGTGTACTGTATGACCGGGTGCACTCGCGCGAAATCGCGAGCTATGGCGGCGTGGTCAACACCATGCCCAAATTCGCGGCATTTGGCCTGCTGTTTGCCATGGCCAACTGCGGTTTGCCGGGTACCGCTGGATTCGTAGGTGAGTGGATGGTGATTTTGGGTGCAGTCAAGTTCAACTTCTGGATCGGTTTTGCGGCCGCCAGTGCGCTGATTTTTGGTGCGGCCTATACGCTATGGATGTTCAAGCGCGTGTACCTCGGCCCGGTCGCCAATGACGATGTGAAGGCCTTGGTCGACATCAACGCGCGTGAGTTCACCATGCTGGCGCTGCTGGCCATTGCGGTGCTCTACATGGGCATTTATCCCAAGCCGTTTACTGACGTCATGGATGCTTCGGTTGCGCAGCTGCTCAAGCATGTTGCGATTTCCAAGCTGAACTGATCAAACTGAATTGAGAGACCTAAGATGATTGACAAAATCAGTTGGATCGCCGTTTACCCCGAGATCATTCTGTTTGCCATGGCGTGCGCCATCGCGCTGCTGGATCTGGGCGTCAAGTCGCCCCTGCGTGGGCGGACCTATGCACTAACCCTGCTGACCCTGGCCGTGGTGGCCATCCTTCAGGCGGCCTACGCTACGGGCGGGGCCACCATGTACGCGTTCGGCAACATGGTGGTCAGTGACTCCATGGGCAATTGGCTCAAGTGTTTTGCCACTGTGGCAGTCATGGTGACACTGGTTTATGGTCGCCCTTATGCGGGACAGCGGGATATGCTGCGCGGCGGTGAGTTCTTCACACTGAGCATGTTTGCCCTTCTCGGTATGTTCGTGATGATTTCCGGGAACAACCTCCTGGTGATCTACATGGGACTGGAGTTGCTGACCCTGTCCAGTTACGCCCTCGTGGCTTTGCGCCGCGACAACGCGACGGCGACCGAAGCTGCCATGAAGTACTTTGTGCTGGGCGCCCTGGCTTCGGGCTTCCTGCTGTACGGTATGTCGATGATGTATGGCGCCACAGGTTCGCTGGACATCAATATGATTTTCAAGGCCATCGTTTCCGGCCAAGTGCGCCACCAGGTGTTGGTGTTTGGTTTGGTGTTTATCGTCGCCGGCCTGGCGTTCAAGCTCGGTGTGGTGCCTTTCCATATGTGGATCCCCGACGTGTACCAGGGCGCCCCCACCGCCATTACGCTGATGATTGGCGGCGCTCCCAAGCTTGCGGCATTTGCCATCGTGATTCGGCTGCTGGTGGAAGGCATGCTGCCGCTGGCCTTTGACTGGCAACAAATGCTGATGGTGCTGGCGGTAGGTTCGCTGTTGATTGGTAACCTGGCGGCCATCGCGCAGACCAATGTCAAGCGCATGCTGGCCTTCTCCACGATTTCCCAGATGGGTTTTGTGCTGCTGGGTTTGATGTCTGGTGTTGTCAATGGCAATACCCTGTCTGCAGCCAATGCCTACAGCTCGGCGATGTTCTATGTGGTCAGCTACGTTCTCACGACACTGGCCAGCTTCGGTGTGCTGCTGCTGTTGTCCCGCGAGGGTTTCGAGAGCGAAGAGATTGCGGACTTTGCTGGTCTGAACCAGCGCAGTCCCTTGTATGCCGGTGTGATGGCTGTCTGCCTGTTCTCCCTGGCAGGCATCCCGCCCATGGTCGGTTTCTACGCCAAGCTGTCAGTGCTCCAGGCATTGGTGGCGTCCGGTCAGGCGCTGTACCTCGGCCTGGCGATCTTCGCTGTCCTGATGTCCCTCATCGGTGCTTTCTACTACCTGCGACTCATCAAGGTCATGTACTTTGACGAGCCGATCACGGCCACCCATGTGGTTGCTCCCATGGATGTGCGCGCAGTCTTGAGCATCAACGGGGCTCTGGTGCTCATTCTGGGCTTGCTGCCCAGCGGTCTCATGGATATTTGCGCGCGTTCGGTGCTGCAAATGCTGGGAACCTGAGCGGTTTTTGGCTGCTGATCTGAGTCTGCCTGCGTGACCACTTCTGTTTCTGTCTGGCTGGTACTGGTGCTCGCATTGGTGGCAGCGAACTTGCCATTTTTCAGCCAGAAGCTGTTCGGCGTGATCGCACGGCCAAGCCCCAAGTCATTGGGTGTGCGTCTGCTGGAGTTGCTGGCGCTCTATCTGCTGTCGGGTCTGGTCGGATTGTTTCTCGAAAACCGTGCTGGCCAGATTGTTCCGCAGACTTGGGAGTTCTACGCCATCACGGTCACACTCTTCCTGACCTTTGCGTTCCCTGGCTTCGTCTACCGCTATCTGTTGCGGCACAGAGATTAATCTGGCGGGAGCCATGGGCGATAGCCACCTGATTGAAACCCGGACGTCGAGCCAGGAAGTTCTCAAGGGCGTCTTTCTGCACGCATTTCGCGATACCGTGCGGTTGCCGGATGGGCAGAGTTCCGTGCGCGAATATGTGGTGCACCCGGGGGCCGTCATGGTCATTCCTTTGCTCACGGATGCACAGGGGCAGGTTCGTGTGGTGCTGGAGCGGCAATTCCGTTATCCCGTCGGGCAGGTGATGATCGAATTTCCGGCCGGCAAGCTCGACGCCGATGAAAGTGTGCTGGCCTGTGCGCAACGGGAGCTGCGCGAAGAGACCGGTTACACCGCCACCGAGTGGGCCCGTGCGGGTGTGATGCACCCGGTCATTGCGTACTCCACGGAATTCATCGACATCTGGTTTGCCCGAGGCCTGACCCTGGGGGAGCGCAAGCTCGACCAGGGGGAGTTTCTGGACGTAATCACTGCGACTCCGCAGGAACTGTTGCAATGGTGTTTTGAAGGCAAGGTCACCGATGCCAAGACGCTGACGGGGGCTTTGTGGTTGCAGAACGTACTTGCGGGCGCATGGGCTTTACCGTGGCAGAACAGCGGCGAAGCACTGGCGGGTTGACAATACGTGCATGAAAGTTCTGGATCTGCAATGCTCGAACGGCCACACCTTTGAGGGCTGGTTTGCGTCTGAAGACGATTTTCAGACGCAGCTTGCGCAATCCCTGGTGCAGTGCCCTCTATGTGGGCACCCTGACGTGGTCAAGAAACTCAGTGCACCCCGACTTAGCCTTTCCGGCGCACAGCATGCACCCGCAAAGGAATCAACCGAAGCGGTACCCGTAGCGAGCCAGCCTGCCCTGGCTGCCGCATGGATGGCTGCAGCCCGCCATGTGATGGCCAACACCACCGATGTAGGCAACCGCTTTGCCGAGGAGGCCCGCAAGATGCACTACGGCGAAGCCGAGGAGCGAGCCATCCGCGGCAAGACCACCCCGGACGAGGCGCAGGCGCTGGTCGAAGAAGGGATCGACGTGGTTCCGCTGCTGATACCGGATGCGTTGAAGGAACCCCTGCAGTAAATCCTTGCAGGAGCACTTCATGCTCAGGGGTACAGACCCCGCAACTCGCGTGCGTGCAGTATTCGTTTGCAGGCCACGATGAAAGTGGCGGTACGCAGGCTGACCTTGTGGTCCTGTGCCACCTGCCACACACCGGCAAATGCTTCCTTCATGATGCGTACCAGACGGGCATTGATTTCGTCTTCGCTCCAGAAAAAGCTGGAGAAATCCTGCACCCACTCGAAGTAGCTGACCGTCACGCCACCTGCGTTGGCAATGACGTCGGGTAGCACCAGAATGCCGCGTTCCTGCAGGATGTCATCGGCCTGTGGTGTGGTCGGTCCATTGGCACCCTCAATCACCAGACGGGCTTGGATGCGCCCTGCATTGGCTGCCGTGATCTGCTGTTCCAGTGCGGCAGGAATGAGGATGTCGCAGTCCACATCCCAGAATGCATCCTGGGAGATCACCTCCGCGTGTGCGAAGCCCGCCACGGAGCCGGTCAGTGCGACGTGGGCCAACAGCGCGGGCACATCGAGTCCCGACTCACGATAGATCGTGCCGCCATGGTCCTGCACGGCCACCACGCGGGCACCCGCCTGGGCAAACAATTTGCCGGCGATACCGCCTACATTGCCAAAGCCCTGCACAGCAACCCGGGCGTGGGTCACGTCCAGCCCAATGTGGTGGGCCGCCTCCACGCCCACGGTGTATACGCCGCGCCCTGTGGCTTCACGCCGGCCCAGTGAGCCACCCAGGTCAATCGGCTTGCCCGTGACCACGCCCGTGGCTGTGGCACCCTCATTCATCGAATAGGTGTCCATCATCCACGCCATGATTTGCTCATTGGTGTTGACATCGGGCGCCGGGATGTCCTTGGTGGGGCCGATGATGATGCCGATCTCGCTGGTGTAGCGGCGTGTCATGCGTTCCAGTTCGCCACGCGACAGCGTCTTGGGGTCCACGCGGATGCCGCCCTTGGCACCGCCATAGGGCACGTTGACGGCAGCATTCTTGATCGACATCCAGGCTGAGAGCGCCATCACTTCCGACAGCCTCACATCCTGGTGAAACCGCACGCCCCCCTTGCCGGGTCCGCGAGAGGTGTTGTGCTGCACGCGGTAGCCTTCAAAGTGCGCCACGGTGCCGTTGTCCAGCTGGATGGGGACGTCCACAATCAGCGCCCGCTTGGGCCGCTTGAGGGTTTCCGCCCAGCGCGCCAGATGCCCCAGGTAGGGAATCACGCGGTCGACTTGCTGCAGGTAAATGCCCCAGGGACCCAGTTGGTCGGCTTGGAGGTACGACGGCAGTGGGTGTCCGTACGGGTTGTTCAAATGCGATGCAGTGCCTGTGGGGGCGGTCGGGTGCGACATGCGGGCTCCTGTGGTAAGTCGTCAAGCCCCGCACTCTAGGCGCGTCGCCTCAGCCTGTCTAAGGCTGAGTTTTAGTGAAACTATGCAGAAATGTAATAACCGGGCGAATGGCGTGCGTGCTCGCAGGCGGTGTCTGGTCAGGCCGAGATGTTGACGATGCGTCCCGTCGACTGGCCCTGAATATTGATGACGGGCGAGCCGTTCGCCGTGGTCTTGAGTGCGTTGCCGCTGTCGGTGAACTTCTGGCTGGTGGCCTTGTACAGGCGCTCGATGAAGTCCTGCGTTTCGGGCGGTACTTCGGAGGTGCTGCCCTTGACCGCAGACGTGTAGGTTGCGTCCGATTGGCGGGCTTGTGCCGTCAGGGTGCGCACCTTTTCCTGGCCTTGCTGGGCTTTACGTTCTTCCTCGTTGGCCTGCGCACGCAACTGCTGCGCGTTGGCTTCTGCTTGCTCGGCTTCACGCCCGGCCTGCTCCACGCGCGAACGATTCAACACCGACTGCAAAGACGGCGTCGCGTTGCTGGTGGCGGTGATGGCAACCACTGGGTGGTTCCTGTCAGACCGGCGCGGTGTTCAGGCCGTGACGTTCAGGCGGGTTCCGATGGTCTGGCCCTGGCCGTTCACATTGGGACGGGGTTTGTTCTCGGCGGCTTTTTGTGTCTGTGCCTGTTCAGCTTGCACCTGCGCTTCGCGGCGCTGAGTCTGCTGCACCTGCTCGGCGCGCTTGGTGGCTTGCACCTGTTGTACTTGCTGGGGTTTGGCTTTGCTGACGTCCATGGAAAATCTCCCGGGAGTGAATGCCTTGATTTTAGGCACATACCCCGCGCTTTTCAATGCTTTGTCGTGTGCAAAACCTGCTATCAGGCGTTGAATTGCAAGGCCGCCAGTCCGGCGTACACCCCGCCACGTGCCACCAGTTCGGCGTGCGTCCCTTGCTCCACCAGCCGGCCGTGGTCCAGTACCACGATCAAATCGGCCTTTTGTACCGTGGCCAGCCGGTGGGCAATGACCAGCGTGGTGCGGTCGCGCATGGCCGACTCCAGTGCCGCCTGCACCATGCGTTCGCTCTCGGCGTCCAGCGCGCTGGTGGCTTCGTCCAGCAGCAGCAGGGGCGGGTTTTTGAGCATGGCGCGTGCAATGGCAATGCGCTGGCGCTGTCCGCCCGACAGGCGCACCCCGCGCTCGCCCAGGAAGGTGTTGTAGCCCTCGGGCAAGTCCTGGATGAATTCGTGCGCAAAGGCGGCATGGGCGGCGGCGTGCACCTCGGCATCGGTGGCCTCGGGTTTGCCATAGCGGATGTTCTCCAGTGCCGTGCTGGAAAAAATCACGGCGTCCTGCGGCACAATGCCCACGCGCTGGCGCAGCGCGTCCAAAGCCATGGCGCGTGTACCCACACCATCGAGCACGATCTGGCCGCTCTGCGGGTCGTAGTAACGCAGCAGCAGCTGGAACACCGTGCTCTTGCCCGCACCGCTCGGTCCCACGATGGCCACGGTCTGCCCGGGATGCACATCGAGGCTGAAGTCCTGCAATGCCGCCTGCTGCGGGCGGGATGGGTAGTGAAAATTGATTGCTTCGAATTTGATAGCGCTTCCCGCAGCAGGCATGGGGGCTAGAGCCGGATTTGAGGGTGAAGTGATGGGAGACTGGGTGCCTAGCAGCTCCATCAGCCGCTCGGTGGCACCCGCTGCGCGCAGCAGGTCGCCATACACCTCGCCCAGCACTGCAAAGGCGCTGGCCAGAATGATCACGTACACCACGGTTTGCCCGAGGTGGCCCGCGCTGATGCGGCCTTCGGCAACCGCCTGCGTGCCCTGGTACAGACCCCACAGCAGCGCGGCCGACGTGGCAATGATGATGAAGGCCACCAGCACCGAACGCATCAGGCTGCGCTTGGTGGCAGTGGCAAACGCGTTGTCGGTCGAGGTGACAAACCGCTGCGTCTCTCGTCCCTCAGCCGTGTAGCTCTGCACCACGGGAATGGCGTTGAGCACCTCGGCCGCAATCGCACTGGAGTCCGCCACCCGGTCTTGAGACGCGCGCGAGAGTTTGCGCACACGTCGGCCAAACCACAGGCTGGGCAGCACGATCAGCACCAGCACCACCAGCACCTGCAGCATCACCACCGGGTTGGTCCAGACCAGCACCGCCAGCGCGCCCAATCCCATCACCAAGTTGCGCAGCCCCATGCTCAGCGACGAGCCGACCACGGTTTGCACCAGTGTGGTGTCGGCCGAAAGGCGCGAGAGCACTTCGCCGGTTTGCGTGGTTTCAAAGAATTCGGGGCTTTGCTTGAGTACGTGGCTGTAGACCGCATTGCGCAGGTCGGCGGTTACGCGTTCGCCCAGCCAGCTCACCATGTAGAAGCGGCAGGCCGAAAACAGGCCCAGTGCCACGGCCACGGCAAACAGCGCCGCAAAGTGTTCGCGCAGCGCCATCACCTGCGCACCCTTGTCGGCCTGCACCAGCCCACCGTCGATCAGGCTGCGCAGTGCCACGGGGAAGGCCAGCGTGGCCCCGGCCGCCAGCACCAGAAACAGCAGCGCCAGGCCAATGCGGCCTCGATACGGCCGCAGAAACGGCAGCAGACCGGAGAGCGATTTGGGGTTGGTGGATTTGGGGCGGTCAGAAGAAGTCATGGCTGCTTAGATGGGGGTCAAGGCGGTGGAGGCAAGGCAAGGGCATAAATATAGAGAAATTGGCCTCTAGCCCCCGTCCATATTGCGCATGTTGCTACTAAAAGTGTAGCGTTTGTAGTGGACCATCACAGTTTCAACGCCGCGGCGTAGCCGGTCATTTCCAGATACCCGCGCCCGACCAAGCGGTTGTTGCTATTCCACACCTCGCACAGACCCTCCCAATAGATGGCGCCTGTGGAGTTGCGGCTGTCGAGCTCCTGGTTGTCCACGACCGCCTTGACGGTGTAGTAGTCGGCCGGTGTGCGCACGATCCACTCCACCGGATAGCTGGCCTGGCTCAGCGGGCTGCGCCAGCTGCGCAGGGGGCGGAACAGCACCTCGCCGCGCGCGAACGCATGGCGGGTGCCCCCGGCAGAGGGTGCGCTGCGGAACGATCCGCCATCCCACAGGGCGTTGCCCTCCTTGTCGCGTAGCTGGAAGGCGGTCAGCGCGCTGCCGTCGAACAGGTTGATGCCCATCCAGTCCCAGCCCACGGCCTGCGGGTGCAACACCTCCTGGCTCCACTCGTGGTCCAGCCATGCCGTGCTGCCCGCATCCACTGTGCGAACCTTCCCCTGCAGCGTAATGCTGCCGCTGACTTGCAGTTGCGGCAGGCTGTAGTAATAGCTGGCCTGCCTGGCATCGGGCCCCTTGCGTGACAGGCCGTCTGCGCCCTGCAGCAGCAGGGGCTGCGTCTGCACAAAGCGCAGGTCCAGCGCGAAGTCCGTACCAGTGACTTTGGCCTGCAAGTCGCTGCCATCGCGCAGCAGGGTCCAGTGGTTCAGGGTGATCGCCGTGTCCCGGGTGCTGGCATGTGCCGTGTCCACCGGGTTGGTGCCCGGCGCCGCGCCGGACCAGCGGGCAATGCGCTGGTCGTGCCAGAGTTTTTTGCCGCGCACATCGGTCACGGCGGCGTGTGCAAACAGTAGCTGTTTGGCGGCCATACTGGACTGCATCGTCTGTGTCGCCTCCACCCGGCTGCGAAAGAACGTCACCTGAAAGCCGAGTGCTGCCTGCTCGCCACCCGCATTGGCATAGCCGGTGATGTACCACCACTCGGTGCGAAAGTCAGGGTGTGCGCCCGCATCGCGGGGAAACGCGAGCTTGCGCGGAGGCAGGGCGTGGGCGGCAGGCACCAGCGCCAGGCCGCTGGCAGCGCCCCAGCCCAGGACCGCGCGGCGTCGCAAAGAGAAGCTTGAAACAGACACCGTGGCTGGAGCCCGTGTGGCCCCCCGTGTGTGGATTAGCGTGCAAGCATAGTCCAAGCCTGCGTCAGGCGTCGCACCAGGTCCTGTGGGCGGTGCACCATGGCGTAGCCCTGGCGGCCAAACAGCATGGGCAGGTAGTCGTGTGCGTCGGTGTCGATGGTCACACAGAATGGCGTCAGTCCGGCGGTACGTGCCTCGTGGATGGCGTGGCGCGTGTCCTCCAGGCCATAGCGACCCTCGTACACATCGAGGTCATTGGGTTTGCCGTCGGTCAGCAGCATCAGCAGGCGCTTGCGCTCGGGCCGAACCTGCAGTTGCGCTGTGGCATGGCGCACCGCTGCGCCCATGCGGGTGTAGTAGCCGGGGCGAATGGCGCCCACGCGTGCACGGGACGCGTCGCTCCAGCGTTCGTCAAAATCCAAGATGCGCTGCATGCGCACATTCTGGCGTCGCACCGAGCTGAAGCCCCACATGGCAAACGGGTCGCCCACGGCGGTGAGTGCTTCGCCAAACACATAGAGTGCATCGCGGATCACATCGATCACCCTCTCGGTGTCGCTGGCATAGGCATCGGTGGATTGCGACAGGTCCGCCAGCAGCAGGGTGGAGAGGCTGCGTTCCCCACGTACCCGGCGCGTGTAGACGGCGGGGGTGTCGCTGCGCAAGGCCTGGTCGCCCACAGCGTCGGCTTGCAGTCGGATCCAGGCGTCCAGGTCAATGTCGTCACCACTTTGCTGGCCGCGCTGCTGGCGCGGCGCATCGCGCAAAATTTCCAGGCGCTTGCGCATGGCACGCGCGGTGTTGCGCAGGGCTGGAGACGGCACAAAGGCGGTGCCCGGGCGGGCGATGCGCTCCTGCAGGCAGCAGTGTGCCGGGATCAGCACGCCCTTGCGGTAGTCGTACTCGGGAAAGTGGGTCCCAGGTCCCAGCGGCAGATCGTCTGCGCTGCTGCTGGGCAGGTCCAGGTCGAACTTCACCCGTGCGGCCAGCGACTGGCCGTCGGGGGTGATGCTCAGTGTCTCCATGTCATTGGCGGCGCGCATGGCGCTGCCATCGTCTTCGTCGTCGGTGCTGCGGTTGACACGCACCATTTCGTTCCAGCTCATCAGCGCCTCGGCGCGGAACGGCAGGATAAATGGGTTGCGTTCGGTGTCGTACTGGCGTGTGCTGGCGCGGCGGCGCTGGGTGTCGTTCTTGTCCGCTGCTTTGCGTGGGTCAGTTGGCGTGGTGGGTTGGGTGCTCCGCTCAGCGCCTGGCGCAAACGATTCGACGGCACCCATCCAGAGCCATACCGGAGCTACGTCCGCACAGACCAGGTCCAGATAATCTGGCGTCTGGTCGCGCAGAGCGGTCTGTATGCAGCGTTCGGCTGCAGCGTGGCGTCCCTTGAGTGCGGCTGGGTCCGGGCGCTGGGCCAGGTGGGCGTCGCGCAGCGCCTGGTAACGCGGTGCAAACCCGGGAAAGGCCTGCAGTGCATGGTCAGTCGCTTGCAGGTTGTCCGCCACCCACCCATTGCCGTGCGTGTAGTGTGCGGACAGCAATGCCAGCCATAGATACAGGTCGTGGTTCAGCGCGCGGTCCGGAAAAACGGCCAGCGCGGGGGGCAAGGCCAGTACCTGCGGCTCCAGCACGGTCAGCGCCGCGCGTTGGGGCGTGCCCGCCAGGCGGTTCAGCCAGGGTTGGGCACCGCCCGTGCGCTGCGACGTGGCTTCAGTGAGCCGCACATGGCCTGCGCCGCCCGCCGCGCGAAACATGATGCCGATGGATTTTTTGGCTTCATCCAGGCTGACCGAAAAAGCCGCATGCTCGGGACGCGTCCAGTGGGTCAGCGCCTCGTGCCACCAGCGGCCTACCAGTTCTTCCATCAGCGCTTGTCCTGGAGTTCTTCGCGGCGCTGGCGCAGGGTTTCACGCAAAGCCGCTTCGCCGATTTCCCATTGCAGGGTTGGGCTACGGTGCTGCGCGGACTGGGTGGCATCGCACGCTGTCAGGCACTGGCCGCATTGCACGCAGGAGAACATGAGCCGCTTGATATTGCGCGGGTGCAGGCGCATGGGGCAAACCGCATCGCAGGCGTTTCCCGGAAGCGCCGTCAGGGCGGCTGCCCCGGGCAGCGCCTTGCCTTCGGCGGTTTCATGGCGGCAGGTCTTGCAGTCGCGTGCGCGTTCGCGGGTGAAAGCCACCACCATGCCCCGTGGGTTGGCCATCCAGGCCAGACTCTGGAACAGCCCTACGGCGCAACCAAAGCGGCAAAACAGATGCCGTGCGAAGGCGAACTCCAGCGTGAACAGCAACGTGGCCACCAGCAGAAAGCGTGTGGGCCCGGGCGTCAGGGTGCCTTGCAACAGCCGGCCCCAGATTTCTGCGGGAGGCAACAGGTAGGTCAGTAGCGTGATGGCCCACACAAAGCCCATCGTCAGGCAGCTCAAGGCAAACAGTGGCCACCACCGGGGAGACGGGTCGACGCCGGCGCGGGGGGTGGTGGCTTTGTCCCACAGGCTGAGCTTGCCGCAGGCGCGGTGCAGCAGCGTGTTGAGGGTTTCAACGGCAGAAAAATGGGGGCACAACCAGCCGCAGTAGATGCGCCCGTAGCGGTAGGCAATGCCCAGAAATACGACGATGAAGAGCACGGCGGGCACAAAAGCGCGCAGGAGCAGGGTTATGCCCGCCTGGGTTGCGCTGACTTCGCCGCGTGCCAGCGCATCAATACCCAACGACCAGCGCATGCCCAGAAACCACAGTTGGGCCTCATGCAGGTCAAAACGCAGCAGGTTCAGTGCGGGAGCCAGCAAAAACAGAAGAAAAAAGCCGCCCTGTGTTCGGCGGCGCCATGCCTGCAGACGCGCGGTGCTGGAGGCCTGTGCGCCTACATCAGCTTTCATCGCCGATGACAGCACGTACCACCTCGCGCAGCGCGACGGCGGTATCCGCATCGTCCGTCAGCGCATCAATGATGGCGGCACGGCATGCCAGTGCCAGTGGCAGACCCGATGCGGCCAGGCGCCCAGCGGCTACCAGCAGCCGGGTGCTGGCTGTTTCTTCCAGGTCATGATCGGTCAGACAGCGTAACGCGGTTGCCAGGCGCACCAGTTGCCCAGCTATGATTTCGGAGACACCTGTCTCGTTCTGCACGATGGTGCGCTCAATGTCGGGGGCAGGGTAGTCCAGGCTCAACGCCACAAAGCGCTGCCGTGTGCTGGGCTTGAGGCCCTTGAGAAGATTCTGGTAACCCGGGTTGTACGAGATCACCAGCATGAATTCTGGTGGCGCTGCCAACTCTTCCCCCGTGCGTTCGATCGGCAAAATGCGCCGGTCGTCCGCCAGTGGATGCAGCACCACGGTGGTGTCCTTGCGAGCTTCGACCACCTCATCGAGGTAGCAGATGGCGCCGTTGCGCACTGCGCGGGCCAACGGACCATCAGACCACACTGTATTGCCCTGGCCAATCAGAAAGCGCCCCACGAGATCGGAGGCGCTGAGGTCGTCGTGGCAGGACACGGTGACCAGTGGACGGCCCAGACGGGCCGCCATGTGTTCCACAAAACGGGTCTTGCCACAGCCGGTGGGTCCCTTGATCAGCAGCGGCAACTGTTGTTGCCATGCATGTTCAAACAACTGGCATTCAGCTCCCTGCGCCGCGTAGTAAGGCGGCGTGTGCTGTGGAAGAACGTTCATAGCGGTCAATTTCAGGCACGTCCGGGCACCATGCCCGTGGCAGGTTCGTTCTCGTTGGCACCCGCGCCAATGAAGAAGCTGCTGAGGTAAGCGAGCAGGCCCACCAGGAAGCCCACACCACCCCAGACGCGCATCCAGTAGAAGAAGCTCAGCTGGTCTTGCGTTGCCATGAAGGAGAGGGCGCCTGTGGTTGGCAGGCGTTGCAGCCAGACTTGCAGGATGCCAGCGCCAGTCAGGGCCAGCACCATGACGGCCATGCCGATGGTCATGATCCAGAAGCTCCACATTTCCACGCTTTGGGCGCGGCGGCTATTGGCTTCACGTCCACGCAGGATGGGCATGGCGTAGCTGATGATGGCAATCACCACCAGAACATAGGCACCGTAGAAGGCCAGGTGGCCGTGCGCAGCAGTGATCTGGGTACCGTGGGTGTAGTAGTTGATGGCGCTCAGCGTGTGCATGAAGCCCCACAGACCCGCACCCAGGAAACCGACCACCGAGCAGCCCACAGCCCACAGCACGGCGGCCTGGTTGGGGTGTTCGCGGCGACGACGTTGCACCATGTTGAAGGCAAACACCGTCATCATGAAGAAAGGAATGGGTTCCATGGCCGAGAAGATCGTGCCGACCCACAACCAGTAGCCGGGCATACCGATGAAGAAGAAGTGGTGGCCGGTACCCAGGATACCGGTAACCAGTGCCATGGCGATGATCACATACAGCCACTTGTCGATCACTTCGCGGTCCACACCGGTGGTCTTGATCAGGACAAAAGCCAGCAACGAACCCAGGATCAGTTCCCAGGTGCCTTCCACCCAGAGGTGCACCACAAACCACCAGTACATCTTGTCGCGTACCAGGTTGTGCGGGTTCACGAAGCTGAACAGGAACATCAGTGCCAGGCCCCACAGGCCCAACAGCAGCACCAGCGAAATGCTGGTCTTGCGGCCCTTGAGAACGGTCATGCTGATGTTGAACAGAAATCCCAGGGCAACGACCACGATGCCCACCTTGGTGGGTAGCGGTTGCTCCAGGAACTCGCGTCCCATCGTCTGCAGCAGATCATTGCCGGTCAGCTCAGCCAGCTTGGCATACGGCACGGCCAGATAACCCACGATGGTGAGCGCACCAGCGACCAGAAACACCCAGAACAGCACCATGGCGAGCTTGGGGCTGTAGAGCTCGGTCTCGGACTCTTCAGGCACCAGGTAGTAGGCGGCGCCCATGAAGCCGAACAGCAGCCAGACGATGAGCAGGTTGGTGTGAACCATGCGCGCCTGGTTGAACGGGATATACGGAAACAGAAAGTCCCCGATGACGTACTGGAGTCCCAGCGTGAGGCCAAAGACGATCTGGGCCGTGAACAACGCCAGCGCGGCAACGAAGTAGTACTTCGAAACCGACTGCGAGGCGTACTTGAGAGGGGTCGCTTGCATTTTGAGTGTTCCTTTTCGGTTTGGGCGTGATGAGCGCTTTAGCCTTCAATGTTCGGTGGCCAGTTCTCGGTATTGATATTCCCGGTCCAGCGCAGGAACTCGACGAGATCATTCAACTGCTGTTCAGTGAAGTTGAACTGCGGCATCTGGCGACGGCCAGGCGCCTGTGTGGGCTGCGACTGGATCCATGCCTTGATGAATTCGGGGCCGCGGCGCTTGTACACGTTGCCCAACTCTGGCGCAAAATACGCGCCTTCGCCCAGCAGCGTGTGGCAACCGATACAGTTGCGTGTCTCCCACAACTTCTTGCCTGCGATGACGGCCGGCGTGATGGCCTCGGCATTCGAGCGTTGGGGAATTTTTCGTTCGCTATCGAAAATGAGTGCGGCAAACACCAATATGAAAAACAGGGAACCGCCATAAAACATATTGCGGGCCATCTGCTTGGTAAAGCCGCCAGCTTTTGCTTGGGTCATTGCGTTACTACTCCAGTGATGAATAATCTGCCACGATTTTAGAGCGTGGGGCGTCGTTTATCCTTGAACGACTTCAAGAATGCGTAAGAAACAGAATTTGCCTGTGTTTCCCGCCTCTTGCCTGCTCTATGCACTATGACAATATGGACCGTTATTGATGGAACTTGAACAATTCAACATCCCCCGCTTCCTGGCAGTGTTGCCACTTTTTAGCGATTTGTCGCCTGCAGATCTGGCCCGCATGGCCGGTGGCTGTGACCTGAAACGCCTGAACCGAGGTGACACCATATTTCGCTACGGCGAGCCATGTGAAGAGTTCCATGTGGTGGTGACTGGTCAGATCAAATTGTTTGCGCTGTCCCAGGCTGGACAGGAAAAAGTCATTGAACTGGTCGGACCGGGGCACAGCTTTGCCGAGGCGCTGATGTTCACCAGCAAACCTTACATCCTCAATGCCCAGGCCTTGACCAGCACACTGCTGCTGACCGTGGGGAAGCAGGCCATCGTGGCTGAGATTGAACGGGACCCCCGCTTCTGCATGCGCATGCTGGCGGGCATTTCCCGAAGGTTGCATGGGTTGATCCAGGATATCGAATCCGGCGCTCTGCAAAATGGCGTGCAAAGGGTGATTGGCTATTTGCTGCGTGAATACCAGATCGAAGCCGAATCACCAGAGCAAGCTTTTACGGTGGCGTTACCCGTGAGCAAGGCCACGATTGCCTCACGGCTTTCCCTGACGCCGGAGTATTTTTCCAAAGTGCTGCGCGAGCTGGAAGAGCAGGGACTGATAGCAATGGACAAGCGCGATATCCGCATCATCGATCCACAGCGACTGGCGACCTACGGCGTGCAGTAGCGCCGCAGGGCTTGATGGGCGGAGATGTTCTGGCGCAGCCCCGGCATTGCCCTCCAGGTGCGTCCATCGACTGCGACCGAAATTGCCGCATCGGCAGGCTGGTAGGTAGCCAGTGGGACGGCGGCCAATTCCCTGCGAACATCCAGATTGATCACGTGGGCTTGGGCAGGCGCGTTGTGGGCCGCTGCAGTAATGCTAACGGCGGTGCGGTAATCGTCCGTGAAGTACAGATCCGCAAGCTGCGTCTGCAGCAGTGTCCGGCGTACGCCCAGAAAACCGGCATGTGCCAGTCCTTCCCCCATGCGGTAGTCATGGACCAGACCGTCAAAGATGGGTTCGGCCTGCGGGTCATAGGAAATTTCCCAGATCTCGGGTATGTCGCGCAGCACCACAATAAAGCTGCGCCGAGCGGGCGCGTCGTAGATCGCGTGGATCCGTGAAGGAGATTTTCCATCCCGGGTGGCTACCGTGTACTGGCGAATGGCCTGGGGTTTTGCATCAAACAGGGTCATTGCCGGTTTTTCTGCATCGGACCAGAGAATCCACTGGCCATCTGCGGATGAAGCCGTGTGGCGGGCGTCCTGATCGGTGCACCAGGGTGGCACAAACACCTCGGCCTGCACGAGGCAGGCCGAGAGCAGTATGGCAATGCCTACCCCCAGAAAGCCGGTGGTACGCATGGTGAAGCCAGGTCAGGACTTGAGGATCAATTCCACGGCCGCTTTCAGATCAGCGTCGTTGATCTTGTCAGGGCCGTTCGGCGCCATGGGAATCGGGCCAAAAGTGCCGGAGCCGCCCTTGCGAACTTTCTCCATCAGTTTGGCGACCGCATCCTGGCCTTTGTATTTGGCAGCAATGTCCTTGAAAGACGGGCCAACCAGTTTTTTGTCCTTGGCGTGGCAGGCCATGCAGCCAGCCTTGTTCATGGCATCGTCCACCGGGGCTGCCTGCGCGCCAAAGGCCAGCAGTGCGGCTGCTGCGATAAGTACAGTTTTCATTCTCGTCTTCTCCATGTTGAGCGGGGCCACTGGGGCCCCGCAGTTAGTATCAGCGCGTAATTTTAATAAACATCGTGCTGGGTGTTATACACATTGAAGTGGCCTGTCGGTGTGATCAGACGGGGGTCCTTGATCACGGCCTTGAGTTTCAACGTCTTGTCATCCACGACCACCAGTGCAGACTGCTTGTTTTTGGCGGACCAGACCGCAAACCACACTTCGTCGCCTGCCTTGTTGTACTCGGGTTGTACCACGCGCATAGCACCGCCGTCGGCTTTGATACCGGCCCATTCAGCGATAGGCAGCACCTTGTAACCCTTGTCCAGGTTCTTGATGTCATACACCACGATGGACTGGGAGATCTTAGGATCGGGGTTCAGAGGCGCGTCAGACCACAGGTTGTTGGACTTGGGATGGCTCTTGACGAACAGAGCGCCACCGCCAGGACCCGTCAGCTTGGCCACTTCCTTGAAAGCGTACTGCTTGAACTTCTTGGGATCGGTGCCGATCAGCGAGATCGTCTCGTCGCCCAGGTGGCCGGTAGCCCATACGGGGCCGAACTTGGGGTGCGTGAAGTTGGCGCCACGGCCGGGGTGCGGGATCTTGCCCACGTCCACCAGACCAGCCAGCTTGCCGTCCTTGGTGTCAATCGCAGCAATCTTGTTGCTGTTGTTGGCAGCCACCATGAAGTAACGCTTGGACGCATCCAGGCCACCGTCATGCAGGAACGGAGCAGAACCGATTTCGGTGATCTTGAGGGCGTCCAGGTTGGAGTAGTCCACCATCAGCGTCTTGCCGGTTTCCTTGATGTTCACGATGAACTCGGGCTTGTAGTGGGAACCCAGAATGGATGCCACGCGGGGCTCAGGATGGTATTCCTGTGTGCCCACAACCATGCCACGGGTGGCAACGATCTTCTTGGGCTCAAGCGTGTCGCCGTCCATCAGGGTGAACTGGGGCGGCCAGTAGGCGCCAGCGATCACCAGCTTGTCCTGGTAGCCCTTGGCCTTGGAGGTTTCCACCGAGCGGGCTTCCAGACCGATGCGCACTTCTGCCACGCTGTCAGGCTTTTCCATCCACAGGTCGATCATGTTGATCTTGGCGTCACGGCCAATCACGAACAGGTAGCGGCCCGAAGCCGACATACGCGAGATGTGCACCGCATAGCCGGTCTTGATGATGTTGATGATTTGCTTGGTGTCGCCATCGATCAGCGCAATCTCACCCGTGTCACGCAGCGTGGTGGAGAAGATGTTCTCGATGTTGAACTTGTTCATCTTCTTGGTGGGGCGATCTTTGGGCGCCACCTGGACTTTCCAGGTTTTCTTCATATCGGCCATGCCGAACTCGGGCGGCTGTGGTGGCTCGTGCTGGATGTAGCGGGCCATCAAATCCACCTGGGCTTCGGTCATTTCACCGGATGTTTGCCAATTTGGCATACCGGCTGGTGAGCCGTAGGCGATGAAAATCTTCAGGTAATCGGTGCCTTTGGCGACCGTCAGGTCCGGCGTCAGAGGCTTGCCAGTGGCGCCCTTGCGCAGCACGCCGTGGCAGCCGGCACAGCGCTCAAAGTAAATCTTGCGGGCCACATCGAACTCGGCCTGCGTCATCGGAGGTGCCTTGGGGTTGGTGCTTTGCACCATGGGCTCGCTACCCAGAGGGGACGCACCTGCCTGGTAATTCATTTCGCCAGCGGTGATGCCCTTTTTGTCCTGCGCGAATGCAGTCAAAGCCAAGGCGGACAGTGCCAAGGCTGCTACACGGGACAGCTTTCGAGTTTTCATGGATTCTTCCTTTATTTTTGCGATGAGCCCTGGTTGAGCCATTCTGGTTTCCCAGAGTGATCCGCTGCGGACTCTGATAATGCGACTTCAGCGAATGCAAGCATGATCGGACAGATGCATGCGGCGAACATTAATTTGGATCAAGGTTACGGTGTATTCCTCAGCGTTGCTTAAGGGTTTCCCCTAATAATCACGCCAGCCATCAAGAAGAGATACATGCGCATGATCAACCATATGAAAATTCCTGCACTCCGAACCATTGCTGTCGCCGCGTCTATGGCATGTACCGGCATTGGCAATGCACAAGCGCAAACCTACGTTCCCGTGCTCAAGGAAGTCGTTGTCGTCAGTGGTTCCCGCAACGAACAGCTTGTTGAAGACTTGCCACTCGCCGTGGATGTGATCAGTGCGCAGGACCTTGAAGCAGATCAGGTGGGTGACATTCGGGACGCGGTGAGGACATTGCCCAATGTCTCTGTCAAGCGCGCACCTGCGCGTTACGGTGTTACCGGCAGGGGGAATTCAGTGGGTGCCGATGGCAACGCGGGGTTCAACATCCGTGGCATGGGCGGCAACCGGGTGGTCATGCTGGTGGATGGCGTGCGGCTGCCGCGCAGCTATATCAATGGAAGCGATGCTTTCAGCCGTGACACGGTCGCGGTCGGGGTGCTCAAACGCATTGAAGTCATTCATGGTCCGGCATCGGTGCTGTATGGGTCGGACGCGTTGGCCGGTCTGGTGAACTTTATTACCCTGGAGCCCTCTGACTACCTGCTGAATGCGACCGATAGTTCGCCAAAGTCCATTGGCGGCAAGGCCTGGTTGTCCTACAGCGGCGATGATCAGGGCAGCACTGTGGGTGGCACGGTGGCCGTGCGTGCCAATGAAGCGATGGAGTGGTCGCTGACCGGGGTCCAGACCCGCGCCAGCGCTCTGGGAAATATGGGTAGCAACGATGTGGCCAATGTGGATCGCACTACGCCCAATCCGCAAACCAACAATAACAACGCCATCTTGGGAAAATTGGTGCTGCATCCTTCAGGGACGCAGCGCCATGCCTTCACGCTAGAGCATGTTCACAAGACTTCGGAGGTGGAGCTGTTGTCCAGCCGGGTCAAGACTCCGGTAAATGTCACATCGACTGCCAACGCTGCCAGTGCGGTGATCGGAGAGTCCTCCAAGAAAATCAGTGATAGGGACCGGGGTAGCTGGGAGGGTCAATACCGAATGGATACGGCATGGGCAGACCGGTTGCAGTTGGTCTTGAGTGCCCAGAACAGCCACGCCCTGGACGATGGGTATACCCTGCTCAAGACCGCCGCCGCCAATGATGGCAAGCGAGTTCGGATCATGAACTATGACGAGCGTACATTGCAGGGGAATGTGCAGGCAGACAAGGTGTTTGTGCTGTCGCCGCAGTGGTCGCATAAGTTGACCTACGGGTTGGACGTGGTACGTACCGATGTATCCAGTTTTGCCGATGGCAGCGACCCGGCTCCACTGACTCCCTATATACCCAAGCGTTACTTTCCGGATATGCGCGACAGCAGCCAGGCGGTCTATGTGCAAAGCGAATGGATTAGCGATGCCTGGAGTATTACGCCCGGTGTGCGCTATGACCAGTTTGCACTGGATGTTCTGAGTCAGGATGGGTACTACCCTGGTATCGCTACAGGTCCTGGAAAATCACTTTCGGGCTCTGCCGTCACCCCCAAACTGGGTGCCGTGTTTCGTGTCAGCCCCCAGTGGGCGGTGTATGGAAATTATGCGGCGGGTTTTCGGGCGCCAGAAGGACAGCAGCTCAACAGCGCACTGGAAGTTTCCACGGCGGTGCTGCTACCCAACCCGGATTTGAAGCAGGAAGAAAGCAATAATTTTGAAATCGGCACGCGCGTCAAACTGGATCGACTGAGTCTGGATTTTTCTGTTTTTTCAGGTGTTTACACCAACCTGATTGTTGAGAAAAAAGACCTCGGCACTGCAAACGGCCTGCCAGCCAGTACGACTAACAAGACGCGGTTCCAAACCGTCAATATCGACAAGGCGACGATTTCCGGTTTCGAAATTCGAGGCAACTACGATTGGGGCCAGTTTGCAAACGGGCGTCTGAGTTCTCCCTTCGGCTATGGATTCACTCGCGGAACCAACGATGCAACTGGCTTGCCACTCAATTACATTGAACCAGCCAAGCTTGCATTCGGGTTGAAATACGAGACCTCCAACTGGGATGTGCGCCTGGATGCCGTATTCCAGGACGAGAAGAAGTTGCAGGATCTGGATAGTGCATATATTCCCAAATCCCTTACTCAACTGCAGTTTCTGGTGCCCGCTTCGACCACCTTGAATCTGAGCGGCCAATGGCGTATTCGCAAAGATATCCGTATGAATCTGGCCATCAACAACCTGACAGACCGCAAATACTGGAACTGGTCCGATGTGCAGGGCTTGGCCTCCAATGCAAGTCCGGTGGTCGTGGACGCCTACACCCAGCCCGGCCGTCACGCCAACGTGTCTTTGGTGGTCGATTTCTAGGACTTCTCAGTCCGGATGGGCACCGGCATCGGCGTCGGGCACATCCCCGATGGCCAGGCGCGTGAGTTCTGCCTGCCCCGTAAGCCACTGGCAGAAGGCCTGTATTTCGGGCCGCACGCCGCTGCGCGGACCCACCAGCAGCCAGTAGACCATCGGGGTATCGATGCGTGCGTTGGGCAGTACTTCCACCAGGTCGCCGCTGGCCAGACTGTCGGCCACCAGGGGCATGCGGGCCAGTGCGATGCCCTGGCCGGTAAGTGCGGCCTGGACGATCTGGTGCGCGTAGTTGAAGTGCATCCAGCGTTTGGGCGCGAGCTTGGGCTGCCAGTTGTCTTCCAGCCAGCGCCGCCAGGTCAGCCACTCCAGGTTTTGCGTGCGGTGGGAGTCACTGGCTTCCAGTAGCGCATAGTTGGCAAGGTCTTTGGGGCTGCGCAGCGGTGGCCCGCTTTTGAGCAGCCAGGGGCTGGCCACCGGGGTGAGCTGCTCGCCAAACAGGCGCACCGCCTCGTTGCCCACATGGCCCGGGCGGGTGTAGCGAATGGCCAGGTCCACATCGCTGGTCTCCAGGTCGACGGGATTGTCGGTGGCATCAATGCGGATATCGATGTCGGGGTATTCCGTCTGAAATGCCTCCAGCCGCGGGATCAGCCACATCGACGCAAACGAGGCCCAGGTGGAAATGGCCACACTCTTGCGCCCGGCACTCTGGCGAATCAGCCGCACCGCGCTGTCAATGCGTTCCAGCGAAGGCACAGCGGCGCGCAGCAACTGGTTGCCGGCACTGGTCAGCTCCACCGCACGGGTGTGGCGCAGGAACAAGGGCACACCGACCTCGTCTTCCAGTGCCTGTACCTGGCGGCTGACCGCACTTTGGGTCAGTGCCAGGTCTTCGGCGGCGGCACGGAAGTTGAGATGGCGGGCGACGGCTTCCAGTGCGCGCAGGTGCCCCACTGAGATCGGTCGGGTGCGCAGGCGGATTTCGGTCTGGGGCGCAATGGCGTTGGACATGGTGTGTGGCAATTGATGCGGTAATGGAATGAATAGCATAGCCCGATTTCATTGGACTGGGGCGGCTTCCGTGGCGATCATGAAGTGCCCATCCACCCAACAGGAGTTCACCATGCAAGCCCTCAGCCCCGTGCTATCCCCATCACTTTCCCAGCCGGTCCAAGCCACCTGGGCGTTGCGCAGCGGACAGGCATTGAGCCTGCGCCCCCGCGTTGAAGGCGTATTTCGGGTGACCCAGGGGCGCGCCTGGGCCACACTGGACGTGGATCGCAGGAGCCCTGTGTCGGACACGGGCGACCACTTTGTCATGCCGGGGCAGGACCTGAAGTTGCGCGCCGGGCAGCGCGTGGTGCTGGAGGCGTGGCCCGTGGATGGGGACGAAGCAATTACGCTGCAGTGGATGCCTGCCGCCCAACAGGGTTCGGGCAGCCGCTGGCACGCGAGCGTAGTGGAGCCGCTGCATGATCTGGGGCGCGGCCTGGCATTGGCAATGCATGCAACCTCGCGGCTGGTCCGGGGTCTGGCGGGTTACGCCACTACACCCTGAACCGCAGCATCAGGAATGCAAGCAGGTCTTCTCAAAATCCGCAGCCGACATGGGCCGGGCAAACAGATAGCCCTGCCCATAGTCGCAGCCCGCAGCCACCAGCAGGTCCCGCTGCGCCTCGGTTTCTACGCCCTCGGCCACCACCTGCATGCCCAGCTCATGGGCCATCAGGATGATGGCCTTGCACAGCGCCAGATCGGTGGAGCCTGCATGCAGGTTGCGCACGAAGGTCTGGTCGATCTTGATGTAGTCAATCGCAAAGCGCTGCAGGTAGGTCAGGGATGAATAGCCGGTACCAAAATCGTCCAGCGATATCTGCATGCCCGCATCGCCATGCGCCTGCAGTTGCTGCAGGGCAGCGTTGGTGGCATCGAGCAACAGTCCCTCGGTAATCTCCACGGCAATGCTGCTTCCGGGCAGCCCCATCTGCTCCAGCACGGTGCTCCAGGGTGTCCCCGACGTGGCCTGGAACTGGATGGGCGATTTGTTCACACTGATCTGGAAGTCGGGGTGGTGTGCGGCACGCCAGGCCTGCACCTGCGCAGCCGCCTGGCGAAAGACCCAGTCGCCAATGTCGATGATCAGCCCGGTGGATTCTGCAATGCCAATGAACTGTGCGGGACTGACCAGCCCGCGCTGCGGATGGTGCCAGCGCAGCAGGGCTTCTGCTTTGTGGATGGCGCCGGTGGCCAGCTGCACGATGGGCTGGTACACCACTTCGAACTGGTGGGCGGCTAGCGCCAGCCGCAGGTCGGCGGCCAGTCGCAGACGGGTTTGTGCGGCCTGCTGCAATTCGGGAGTAAAAAAACTGAAGCGGTTGCGCCCCGCCCCCTTGGCTACATAGAGTGCCTGGTCGGCGTGTTTTAAGAGGTCTTCCACCAGGGTGGCATCCTGCGGGTACAGGGCCACGCCCATGCTGGCTGACACAAACACCTGTTCGGGGCCGATGTGGAAGGCCGACGCCAGCCGGTCCAGCATGCCCTGCAACATGGCGTCCAGCGCTGGCGCATCCGGCACCTGGCCCAGAATTACGGTGAACTCATCTCCCCCCATGCGGGCCACCGTGTCCTGTGGACCCAGCGGTTGTGTGATGCGGCGCGCAGCTTCCACGAGCAGCAGGTCCCCGATGTCGTGGCCCAGGGTGTCATTGACTTCCTTGAAGTGGTCCAGGTCGATGAACAGCACGGCCACCGGTTCACCGGTTGACTGGTTGCGCCGGATGGCGTTGTGCAGGCGTTCGCGCAAAGTCCGGCGATTGGGCAGGCCGGTCAGCGGGTCAAAGTGCGCCTGGCGCCAGACCATGGCCTCGGCCTCCTTGCGGTCCGAGATATCGGTGTGGGTACCGATCATGCGCAGCGGCTTCCCGTTGGCGTCGCGGCTGATCACCATGCCACGGGTCAGCACCCATTTCCACGATCCGTCCTTGCACAGGATGCGGTGCTCATTGGTGTAGCTGGGCGTCTCGCCGCTGAAATGGGCGTCGCGGTCACGCAGCATTTGCGGCAAGTCGTCGGGGTGGGTGCGGCCGTCCAGTGCTTCAGAACGGTCAGGAATCTCATCCTCCGCAAAGCCGTAGATTTCCTTGCACCGTCGGGAAAAAAATTCGTCGCCGGTCTGGATGTACCAGTCCCACACACCGTCTCCCGTGCTCTCCAGTGCCTGCTTCCAGCGTGCCTCGCTCTCCATCAACTGGGCTTCGGCCAATTTGCGGGCCGTGATGTCGAGCAAGACGCCATTGCGTATCTGGCCCTGTGCGTCTTCCGATACAAACGATGACGCCAGATGCACCCACTTGACGGTGCCGTCACTCAACAGGATGCGGTACTCGATGTCAACCGGACTCCGGTTGTCGATGGCGTGCATCACGGTTTGGTTGACCCGTTCGTAATCGAGCGGATGGCGTCGGTCGCGAATCATGGCGCTATCGGCCATGACTTCTTCCGGAGTCAGTCCGAACAATTCGCGCACGCCCGCACTGACAAAAAGAAACTGGCCACGCTTGCCTGCGGGAAAATGGATGCGGTACAGCATGCCCGGCACCTCCGCGGCCATCTCCCGCAACAGGGACTCGCTGGCTTTCAACGCCTCATGGGCCAGATAGGCTGCGGTGATGTCCTCGATGGTGCCTTCGTAAAACTGCACTTTGCCACCGCTGTCGCGCACCACATGCGCGTTCTCGCGTATCCAGCCGCGGACACGGGTCTGGTGCCAACAGACCTCGGAGACAAAATCCACCACCTGCCCATCGCGCTCCAGCAATGCCTGAAACTGGCTGCGCCGCTGGGGGTCTACATACCATTCCTGGCCGATGTCATTCACACCGCTAAGCAGGTCTTCTTCCCGTTCGTACCCGTTGAGTCGCACCAGCGCCGCGTTGGCGTGCAGCATCCGGCCAGACTCGGTCGATCGGTACGCTCCTATGGGCAGGAAGTCGAACAGGGTAGACATGCTTGAGTGTACTTTACCAGTCCTCTTTCACTGCGAGCACCGCGTCCCGGCTGGCTGCCGCCCGCCCTGTCAGCCAGGCGGTCAGTGTGCCTGCCAGGACGACGGCACCGCCGAGCGCCAGCAGGCGCAGCCAGGGCAGGGCGAGTTCCATGGTCCAGTGAAAACTCTGGGGGTTGACCACATGCACCAGCACCACGGCCACTGCCAGACCGAGGCCGATGCCGGCCAGCGCGCCCAGCGTGGTCCAGGCTGCGCCTTCCCCGGCAATGACCAGCAGGATCTGGCGCCGCGTCAGCCCCAGGTGCACCAGCAAACCAAACTCTTTGCGCCGCGCCAGCACCTGCGCACTGAACGATGCGGCCACGCCAAACAACCCGATGCCGATGGCCACAGCCTGCAGCCAGTAGGTGACGGCAAAACTCCGGTCGAAGATGCGCAGACTGGTGGCGCGTATCTCGGCCGCCGAGCCGAATTCCAGCAGGGCACCGGCTTCGCCCCCCGGCGTGTTGGACCGACGGTTGGCGATCTGGCGCAACTCGTCACGCACCGCGGAGAGATCGGCGCCGGGTGCGAGCCAGAACGCGATGTCGTTGACCCGGCGGTCCTGGCTCAGGCGCGCAAAGTCCGTTTGTTCCATGGCAATGGTGCCAAACTGGCGCGCATAGTCACGCCACACACCCGCTACAAAAAACATAGCTGGTTGCGCAGTATCTACGGGGGCTAGGGGCATAAAAGCCTTGTAAAGCGCAGGAAAAGCCGAACCTGGCCGGGCGCCATACAGGTCGACCACCGCTTCGCTCACGTAAATGCCAATGTGTCCCGGTGGCACCGGTAGCGCGTCGGCCACCAGCGGCAACCCCAGGGCACCGCTCTTTGCATCATGCAGCGGGCGCACGATCAGCGTGACGGCGGGTTGTGCTGCGTCCAGCACCATGGGCATGGTGCGCTGTGCAGTCAGTCGCTCCACGCCCGGCGCGCTGGTAGCGGCCTGCACAAAGGTCGGGTCAAAGTAGGCGGTGTCGTTGGCGCTGCCGCTGGATGCGGTGCGCACGTACAGTGCTGCCGGCAACACGGCGTCCAGCCACTGGGTGACGGAGTTGCGAAAACTCGCCACCATCACGGTCAGCGCCACCGCCAGACTCAGCGATGCCACCACCCCGCTGATGGCCACCGCTGCGCTCTGGCGCACCCGCCGTGCGCGCTCCACGGCCAGCAGGGGCAGGGCATGGTCGCCCACCCGTGGTGCCACCCGGTCCAGTACTACGCCGACCATCCACGGCAGGCTGGTGATGCCGCCCACCAGTAACAGCGCCACGCTGGCGTAGGCCGCGATCGGAATGTCCCACAGGGGCGGGACCAGCGCCATCGCCGCGCCACCGGCCAGCAGAGCTGCACCCAGCGACGGGTGACTGGCGTGGGCGTCCAGTGCGCCCAGGCCCTTGAGCGTCTGCGCAGGGGGCAGTTCCCGTGCCAGCCGTGCCGGCCACCAGGCACCCGCCAGTGCAGCGGCCACGCCCAGTGCGCCAAACACCAGTGCGGCACTGGCACTCCATTGCAGCGCGGGTGTGCTTCCGGCAAAAAAGCCCCCGCCCAGATCACCGCCGAGCAGGTGCAGCGCCAGCGTGGCCAGTGCAGTGCCTAGGGCAATCCCCAGCGCGCTACCCACTGCACCGAGTGCCGCCGCCTCCCATAGCACCAGCCACATGCGCTGAGTACTGGTGAGCCCCAGTACCCCCAGCAGGGCGAACTGCTGGGCGCGGCGCGTCACGCTCAGGGCCAGTACCGAAAACACCAGAAAGCCGCCCGTGAACAGGGCCACCAGGGCCAGCACCGTCAGGTTGACGCGGTAGGCCCGCGACAGCTTGCCCATGCGCTGCGCCGGGTCGCCCGGCGGTGCCAGCGTGGCACCCGCCGGCCAGTCTGGGGTTGTCCTCAGGGCACGTGCCCACGCGTCTCGGTCCACACCACTGCCCAGGCGGACATCGATCCGGCTGATTTCTGCCTGGCGGCCAAACAGGTCCTGTACCGCTGCAATGTCCATGACCGCCAGCGGAGGTCCCGTGGCCTGCACGCTGCCCGCCACGCGCACCGGCTTGAGCTGCAAGCCCTGTTGCAATTGCAGCCGGCCGCCGCCCAGCGCGCGGCGCGCGGCCGCGTTGAGAAACACCGCATCGGGTGCGAACAGGTCCAGGCGCCCCGCCTGGGTATCCGGCCAGGGCATCAGGTCCGGCGCAACCGACGCCACCTGGAGGGCATCCACACCGACGATGCGCAGCAGGGTGCGCCGCGCGGTCGCGTCGCTGCCCAGTGCGTTGGTGCTGAGTTCGAGCACCGGAGAGGCAAGGACCACATCCGGATGGTGCCGCAGGCGCGCCAGTACGGCAGGCGCCGCTGGCGCAGCGTCCGCGGGCTGCGCGGTGGGGTTGAAGCGCAATTCCAGATCCGGCTGCCCACCCACTGAGCGCACCGCCTGCGAGAACTCGTCCAGCGCCGATGCGTTGATCAGGTGCACCGAAAACGCCAGGGCCACCCCCAGCATGACAGACACCACGGCCGCCGCGTTGCGCCACGGGTGGTGGCGCAGTTCCTGCCAGGAAAAGCTGGTGAGAAGGGGCCACAGGGGACTATGCATGGGTAGATTGTGCGGGGAATGGACTGTGCCAGCGGCGATCAACCTGCGATCGACCTACAATGGCAGCTTCACCGGGGGTGTCCGCGCAGGCGGACTGAGAAATACCCCATGAACCTGATCTGGGTTATGCCAGCGTAGGAAGCGTGAGAAGCCCGTCCCGTGTCGCAGTGGGGTTGTGGTTTTTGATGTGTCCGATGCCGGCGCATTTGAAAACTGGAACGCCATATGAAACACGGGATTTTTTCTTTTCTGGCCGCGGCCATCGCCAGCCTGGGACTCGTCAACGCCGCCAGCGCGGCAGACACAGCCGAACTGCGGGTGCTGACCCACAGTTCGTTTGCGGTACCCAAGCCTTTGCTGGCGCAGTTTGAAAAAGAGGCGGGTGTCAAGTTGCGCATCACCAAGGCCGGCGATGCCGGCGAGATGCTCAACAAACTCATTCTGACCCGTGCGAAACCGATCGCCGATGTGGTCTATGGCATCGACAACGCGCTGGCCCCCAAGGCGCTGGCCGCAGAGGTGCTGGACGCCTACAACGGCCCGGCAGCCACGCGCACTGCGGTGGCTCCGCTGCCCGCACCGCTGGTGCCGGTGGACTACGGCTACGTCACGGTCAATTACGACAAGGCCTGGTTTGCCAAAAGCGGCATGGCATTGCCCAAATCACTGGAAGAACTGACCCAGCCAGCGTACGCCAGACTGCTGGTGGTGCAGAACCCGGCGACTTCCAGCCCGGGCCATGCCTTCCTGCTGGCCACCGTCGGTGCGCTGGGTGAGGAAAAAGCCTTTGACTGGTGGGCGCGCATGCGCAGCGGCGGCCTGAAAGTCGCCAAGGGCTGGAGCGAGGCGTATTACACCGAGTTCTCGCGCAATGGCGGCAAGTACCCGCTGGTGGTGAGCTATGCCGCCAGCCCGGCGGCCGAGTTGTTCTACGCCAAGGACAAGCCGACCGAGCCCCCAACAGGCAGTCTGGCACTGGCGGGTGGCGTGTTCCGCCAGGTGGAGGGCGTGGCACTGGTCAAGGGCGGTAGCCAGCGCGCAGCGGCGCAGAAGTTTGTGGAGTTCATGCGCTCGGTGCCGGTGCAGCAGCAGATGCAGACCGAGATGTGGATGTACCCTGCCGAGGCTGGCGTGGCCCGTGCCGACGTGATGAAGTTTGCGCCCGAGCCTGCGGCGTTTGATGCTCCCGCGGAAAAAGACCTAGCCGCCCGAGGCGCTGACTGGGTGGCACGCTGGACCCGGGTGGTCCTCAAGTAATGCGCCAGGGCGCCGCGCCGCTGGCACTGGCCGGGCTCCCGCTGGCGTTCCTGCTGGTCGTGCTGGTGGCGCCGGCGGTGCGCCTGGTCGCCGAGGGCTGGCCGACCGACGGGCACAGCCTGCAGGCCCTGTGGGCGCCGTGGCAGGACGACTACCTGCGCTGGCGCATGGTCTGGTCTTTCCTGCAGGCGCTGCTGACCTGCGCTGCAGCGTTGGTGCTGGGCCTGCCACTGGCCTGGGTGCTGGCGCGGCTGGAGTTCCGGGGCCGCAGCCTGGTGCTGCGTGCCTTGATGTTGCCGTTTGTGGTGCCCACGCTGGTGGCGGCGCTGGGCGTGCTGACACTGATGGGGCCGCATGGCGTACTGGTGCAGCTCGGTGGCCCGGATCTGCAGGGCACGGCCTGGCTGCTGCTGTATGGCAACCTGTTCTTCAACCTGTGCGTGGTGGTGCGTGCCGGTACCGATGCGCTGGAGCAGGTCAGTGCCTCGCGTCTGGCTGCTGCGCGCACGCTGGGTGCCAGCCCCTGGCGTGCCTTCTGGCGCGTGGAGTGGCCGGCCATTGCGCCGTGGTTGATGTCGGCGCTGTGCCTGGTGTTTCTTTACTGCTTTGCCGGTTTCGGTCTGGCGCTGGTGCTGGGCGGTCAGCGCTATGCCACGGTGGAGGTGGAGATCTACACCCTGGTCGCGCACGAGTTGCAATTGGGCCAGGCCGGTGTGCTGGCGCTGTGGATGCTGATGCTCACGGCCCTGGTGGCATGGGGCTACGCCGCCATCGAGCGCCAGCTGGCCACCCCCGGGCGCGCCGACCGGCAGCCGCGCCAGCGGCCGCAGGGTGCGGGCCACTGGCTTCTGCTGGTGGTGGCGCTCGGTGTTTTTATGCTTATTTGTGCTCTACCCCTCGTCGCCATTGCGTGGAAAGCTATCATTTCAGGAGCGTTTCTCTCCAGTGGAGAACACGCGGCCTGGCGCGTCCTGCTGGAAGAAGATACCCGGATGGCGCTGTGGAACACCCTGCGGTTTTCTTTTTCCGCGGTGGTACTGGCTACCGTGCTGGGGCTGGCGCACGCGCTGGCAGCGCGGCGTTCGCTGGCGCTGCGCACGCTGGTGTTCCTGCCGTTTTTGGTGTCGCCGGTGATGGTGGCGTTTGGCCTGCTGCTGCTCTATCCGTCGTGGACGGGCAACGCCTTGCTGCTGGTGTGCGCGTATGCCCTGCTGGCGTATCCCTTTGTGGCCAAGTCGGTGGCATCGGCTTTGGACAGCATGCCGCTGTATTACCTGCAGGCGGCCCGCTCCCTTGGTGCCAGTCCCTGGCGCGCTTTCTGGCGGGTCACGCTGCCGCTGCTGGCGCCCGCGCTGCGCCGGGGTGTGGCCTTTGCGGCTGCAACCGCGGTGGGAGAATTTGCCGTGAGCCTGTTCCTCTCACGGCCGGAATGGGCCACGCTCACGACATTGATCTACCAGCATCTGGGCCGCCCCGGAGCTGCCAACCTGGATGCCGCCATGGTGCTGGCCTGCCTGCTGATGGCGCTTACCATGGGCACTTTTGCGCTGATCGAATGGCGCGGCTCCCGCGAACCTGACCATGCTTGAACTGCGTTCCATCCACAAGACCTGGGAGCCCCGGCGGGGCGAACGCCGTCCGTTGCTCAACGGTGTTGAGCTGCGCGTGGCGTCCGGGCAGACGGTGGCGATTCTGGGGGCTTCTGGCTGCGGCAAGAGCACCCTGCTCAAGATCGTTGCCGGTCTGGAAGCGCCCGACAGTGGCACTGTGTGGATGGACGGGCAGGACATCACCCGCATGCCGCCCGAGCAGCGCCACTTTGCCCTGATGTTCCAGGACTTTGCGCTGTTTCCGCACCTGACCGTGCAGGACAACGTGGCGTTCGGACTGGTGGAGCAGGGCATCCGCAAAGCGCAGGCACGCAGCCAGGCGGTGGAGATGCTGCGCCGTTTTGGCATGGAGGCCTTTGCCTTGTCCCGGGTGTGGCAACTCTCCGGCGGCGAGCAACAGCGCGTGGCGCTGGCCCGGGCGCTGATCACCCGGCCGCGGGTGCTGTTGCTCGATGAGCCGTTCTCGGCGCTGGACGCCGAGCTGCGGGTGCACCTGCGCGAGGAATTCCGCCAGCACATCACAGCCCATGGCATGGCCACGCTGTGGGTGACGCACGACGAAGCGGAAGCGCGGGCGGTGGCCCAGGTGGGGTGGCGGCTGGAGCAGGGGGTGCTGCAAGCCCTGTGGGGCGCCTGACAGCGCAAGCGAAAGTCAGGTCGGATCGGAGCGGTCGGGGGTGCCCGGCTTGCGACCCAACTGCATTTCCTTGAACAGCGGTGTCAGTGCAGTCACGCGCCGGCGGGCTTCGTTCTCCCCCAGATGGACGGACAGAAGTGCCATCACGTCACTGCGGTGGTACCACAGCGATTCGATGTCCCGTGCATACAACACTTTGCCCCATACCGCGGGACGCACGACCTTGCCATCCAGTGATTCCTGCAGCAGGTCCAGCATGGCATCGCGCGCATTTTCCAGGCGAATGTCGGCGGCGACGGCCGGGTCTGTGCCCGACTCGCGCAGGAGGCTGACCAGGCTACTGGCAAAGCGTGAAATTTTCCAACCCATGTGGTGTCGTTATGTTCTTGATGGACTGACAGTGGACCACGAACCGGCGTGGCATGCTGTAACAGTTTGTTAGCCCGGGACCACCCCATCGGGTCGCAGGCGCAGCACACGGTCTGCGCGGGCCGTGGCGGCCACCGAGTGCGTCACCAGCACCATGGATGCGCCATGCTGGCGCGTTTGCGCCACCAGCGCTTCCATCACCATGGCCGCGGTGTCGGGGTCGAGGTTGCCTGTGGGTTCATCGGCCAGCAGCAGGGCCGGGCGGTGCACCAGTGCGCGTGCAATGGCCACACGCTGCAGCTGGCCACCACTGAGCTGTTGTGGCAGGCGAGCCTCCAGTCCGGCCAGACCGACAGCATCCAGCATGGCCTGCACCCGCGCGGCATCCGGTTGGCCCAGCAGCAACAATGGCAGGGCCACGTTCTGCGCCACGTCCAGATGCGGCAACACATGAAAGGCCTGGAACACAAAGCCCACGGCCCGCCGACGCAGCAGTGCCCGTGCATCGTCGTTGAGGGTGCCGAGGTCCTGCCCCTGCAGACGCACGGTGCCGCTGTCCCAGCTGTCCAGGCCTGCCATGCAGTTGAGCAGCGTGGATTTGCCCACACCGGACTCGCCCACGATGGCCACAAACTCGCCCGGCGCGACGTCCAGCGACACGTTGGAAAACACCGCGGTCTGGCCGTAGTGCTTGTGGAGCCCGGAGACCTGTAGGGTCATGGCGCACGCACCGGTTGCAGCGCCCGCTGAAGTACCTGTTGCAGCGCATCGGGTGCGTCGCAGGCCACGATGTGGCGCTGGGGCATCGAGCGCAGCCAGGTGATCTGCCGTTTGGCCAACTGCCGTGTGGCAAAGATGCCGCGGTCGCGCAGTTCGGTCAGGGGGAACTTGCCATCCAGCGCCTCCCATGCCTGGCGGTAACCCACGCAGCGCATCGAGGGCAGGTCGGGGTGCAGGTCGCCACGCGCACGCAGGGCATGCACCTCGTCGAGAAAGCCCGCTGCCAGCATGGCATCAAAGCGCTGGGCAATGCGGTCGTGCAGCCAGATGCGATCCACCGGTTCAAGAGAAATCAAGTCGCTAGCCCCCGTAGATATTGCGTGAGCAGCTTCACTTTTTGTAGCATTGCGGGTCGCATGGAAATGCGACAGTGGCTGGCCCGAGATCCGGTACACCTCCAGCGCACGCTGGATACGCTGGCTGTCGGCGGGGGCCAGACGCGCGGCGGTCACCGGGTCCACCGCGGCCAGTTCGGCATGCAGGGCGGGCCAGCCTTTGGCCAGTGCCTCGGCTTCCAGCACGGCGCGCACCGTGGGGTCGGCCGGGGGCATGTCGTCCAGGCCGTCGAACAGCGCCTTGAAATACAGCATGGTGCCGCCCACCAGCAGCGGCGTCTTGCCGCGGGCGCGGATGTCGGTGATCAGGGCCCTGGCGTCGCGCACAAACTCGGCCGCACTGTAGGCCTGCAGCGGGTCGCGGATGTCGATCAGGTGGTGGGGCACGCTGGCGAGTTCCTGCGCCGAGGGCTTGGCGGTGCCGATGTCCATGCCGCGGTACACCAGTGCCGAATCCACGCTGATGATTTCGACCGGCAGTTCCTGCGCGATGGCGAGCGCGGCGGCCGTCTTGCCCGACGCCGTGGGGCCGGCCAGGCAGATGCAGCGGGGCGTGGCGGAGTCAGGGTGTGCCATGGCGTTGTACCAGCGTCCATGCGCTTGCGGCAATCAGCGTGCTCCAGAACCAGATGCCGCTGGTCAGCGGCAGCACGGTGCCGTCCATGTGGGTGCCCAGCCACTGCCCGATGGCAAAGGCGACGACCATCATCAGAAAGCCGTTGAGTGCCGAGGCCGCTCCGGCTGCATGCGGGAAGGGGCCCACGGCGCCGCTTTGTCCGCAAGGTTGGTGGATGCCGTGGCCCAGCATGAAGATGGCATGGGGCACCGCAATAGCCCAACCCGACTGCACGCCCGCCAGCGCCATGACGCCCATGGCGGTGCCGCCGGTGACTGATAAGCCTCCTGCGATGGCCACTGTCCTGCGCACGCCGTAGCGCACCAACAGACGCCGGCACAGGAAGGTACCCGAGAGGTACACCAGCGACATGCATAGCATCACCAGACCGTACTGCGTGGCGCTGTAGCCCAGCACCCGGATGAACACAAACGAAGATGCAGCCAGGAAGGTGAACAGCCCGCCATACGACGCGGCCGAGAGGGCAGAGAACGCCAGGAAGGTGGGGTTGCGCAGGATGCTGATCCAGGTGCGCACCAGGGTTCTGCCCTGCAGCGCTTTGGGATTCTTCTGTCGCACGGTTTCCTCGAACTTCCAGGCAATCAGCGCCAGCGTGACCGCACCAAACACTGCCAGCGCCAATAGGGCGGCATGCCAGCTGAACATGGCAGTCAGGAAGCCGCCCAATGGCGCTGTTGTGCACGCAATCACACCGAGGCCGCTCAGTCCCTTGGACATGACGCTGGCGCCCTGTACCGGCTGGTACAGGTCGCGCACGATGGCGCGGGCACACATGACGGCGGCCCCCATGGCCGCGCCTTGCAGCGTACGCCACACGACCAGGGCTTCGATGGTGGGCGACAGGGCACTGCCAATGGAGGCGACCACATAGGCAGCCATGCCCAGCAGCAGGATGGGCCGGCGGCCAAAGCGGTCGGAAAGCGGACCCCAGATCAGTTGCGACACGCCAAAGGCCAGCAGCAAAGCCGTGAGCGTCAATTGGGCCTGTGACATGGCGGCGCCCAGTTCCTGGGTCAGTCCCGGCAGTGCAGGCAGGTACAGGTCGGTGGTGACCGGCTGCAGCCCCAGCAACAGGGCGAGAAAAAGCACCACGGTGGTGGGCGGCATGGCGATGCGGGTATCTGGGTGGGGCATGGATCAGGACGCCAGCAGGCGGGTGGAATGCAGGTGGGCGCGGGCGGTCTGGCGCAACAGTACCACCAGACCGAGTGCTGCAATGGTGAGGCCCACAATCAGCGCGATCCAGAACCCTGCGGCCCCCATGGGCTGTGCAGGCCGCCAGGGCAGCCAGTCGGGCGCGAGGCCGAGCACGCAGCCCAATGGCAGGGAAAAAGCCCAGAAGGCCGTGAGGTGGATGACCATAGGCATGCGGGCCACCTTGTAGCCGCGGATGGCGCAGCTGGTGACCACCTGGGTGGCATCCGACAGCTGGAAGATGGCAGCGAAGAACAGCAACTGCGCCGCCAGTGCGGCCACGTCGGCATCGCTGGTGTAAGCGCTGGCAATCGAGGTATTGAACAGTGCCATGCCGGTGGCAGAGATCACCGCAAACACCACCGAAACCCCCACGCCCACCCAGGCCCGGAAGCGTGCGGCCGCAGGATCGCCTGCGCCCAGGCTCTGGCCCACGCGGGTGAGCAGCGCAATGCCCAGACTCAGCGGCACCATGAACACCAGTGAGGTGAAATTCAGCGCAATCTGGTGGGCGGCAATCTCGTGGCTGCCGAATTTCGCCACCAGCAGGGCAATCAGGCCAAAGGCACTGGTTTCGGCAAAGTAGGTCACGCCAATGGGCAGACCCAGACGGAACAGGCTGCGCAGCTTGGGCCAGTGCGGAGCTTCGTATTCGCCCAGCGGCCAGGTGGCACGGTACGCGCTGGCGCGGCGCATCCACCACAGCAGTGCCAGCAGGTTGAACCACACACACAGCAAGGTGGACCAGGCGCAGCCCAGACCACCGAGGCGGGGGAATCCCCAGTTGCCGAACACCAGCAGCCAGTTCACCAGCACGTTGAGTGCCAGCGCGCCCAGCGAAATCACCATCAGGGGTTTGGTCTGGTTCAGGCTGGTGCTGTAGCCATAGAGCACGCGGTAGCAGGCAAACGCCGGCAGGGCAAAGCTGGTGACCAGCACAAAGCTGCGTGCCAGGTCGCGTACCTGTGGCTCCAGCACCATGGATTCAAATACCAGGCCGGCCAGGTTGGCTGCCAGCATCGCGACCAGGCCCACCGCCAGTGCCTTCCACAGGCCCTGGCGCACGACATGGGGCACCTGGTCCAACTCGCGCGCGCCCACGTGGTGGGCGACCATGGGGTTGACCGACATCATCAGCCCCATGATGGTGATGATCACCATGTTCCAGATCGACACCCCCAGCGAGATACCGGCCAGGTCATCGGCCGAAGCGTGCCCGGCCATGGCCACATCGACCACTGCCATGCCGATGTTGGCCAGCTGTCCGATCAGGATGGGCCACGCCAGATGCCACAGGGCGCGGGTCTCTGCGGTAACCCGCTGGCGGCGTGATGGGGAGGGAAGCAAGGCAGGAATGACAGACATCGGTCTGCCATTCTAGGTGGCTGCCTTACGGTGCTGCGCGTGCGGCGATGGCGGTGTCAGGAAAGTCGCTGAACAGTCCATCGACGCCGAGGTGGAAGAAGCGTTTGTACTCGGCCTTGGGGTCACCCTTGTAGTCGGACAGCAGCCCCGGAGCCTCGTTGCGGAAGGTGAAGGCGTGGACGAACAGGCCGGCTGCGTGGGCGTTCTTGACGACATCGGTCGGTGGCAATGCCACGCGGTCGGCATCGCTGATCTTGCCGTCGCCATTGAGGTCTTTGGGCTTGCCATGGGTGTCCATCACATGGGCGGCGCTGGCCAGGTAGGGCTTCCAGGGGCCAATGCCATCGGCATAGCTCTTGATCTCTGCCAGGCCTTTGGGGGTCAGCATGTCGGGGAAGTTGCGGCTGTCTTTGGCCACGGCAAAGTCGTAGGGCTTGTCGAAAGGCGCGACCAGAGTGACGTTGCCCTTGGAGTCCACATCGTCGCCGTCGATCAGCTGCACCAGGCGCACGTTGGTGAGCTTGCGCAGGGCCTTGAGGTTGGCCACTTCAAACGACTGGATGATGACCGGAGAGGTTTTCTGGGTGTAGCCGTACTCATTCAGCAGAGCCAGCAGGCGCGGTTCAATGGGCAGGCCCGCGTCCACGTGGTAGGTGGGGTGCTTTGTTTCGGGGTACACGCCGATGGTGCGACCGGTCCGGGCCGATTCGGTCTTGGCGAGATTGAGAATTTCGCGGAAGGTCGGGATCTGGAACTGGCCGTCAAACGACTTGTCGCGCGCCGCGTTGGGCTGTTTGGCGCGCAGGGTGCGCAACTCGGCCAGCGTGAAGTCGGTGGCAAACCAGCCGGTCTCATTCACGCCGTCGACCTTGCGGGTGGTCTTGCGGCTGGCAAATTCGGCGCGGGTGGAGACGTCGGTGGTGGCAGTGATGTTGGGTTCGTGGCGCGCCACGAGTTCACCGTCTTTGGTCACGACCAGATCAGGCTCGATGAAGTCGGCCCCCAGTTCAATGGCCTTCTGGTAGGACGCCAGCGTGTGCTCGGGGCGGTAGCCACTGGCACCGCGGTGGCCGATGACGAGCGGCAGCGCGCCGTCCAGCGTGGGGTACTTGGCAGCGGTGCTCTGGGCGGTGGGGCCCGTGGAGCAGGCAGCCAGAAGACCGGAGACTGCAATGACGGCAGCGATAGCGTGGAGCGAAAAGCGTGGCATGGATTTCCTCTTGTGTGTGTGACAACTTCAGCGGGGAATCATGGGGTGCAAATGTGACAGTGGCGTGACTAGGCTGCGACTGGCAGCACTGACCAGCGTTGTTCCACCTTGTCGCCGCGCACGCCAACCAGGTCCCCGAATTGCAGCAGCACGGCCTCCGACTGGGTGGGGCGCAGGAAGATGAAATCGTCCACCTGGAGAGACACCGATTTCGAGGCGGTATAGCCCTGCTGGTTGGAGCTGACGTAGGCAAAGTGGGGCGCCAGCCCTGGAGGGGCTTCGCATTCCGCCAGCCAGTTGCCGCTGTAGGCAAAGTAGATGTCTTCCTGGTTGGGGTTCCAGGTGCCCATGAGCGAACTCACTACATCGAGCGCCGGCAATCGGGCCGGCTGGTGTTTGAGTACCGGGGATGCAATGAATGCGCTGGCCTCGAAGTCTTCCAGAATTGGCAGGTCATAGTGCGTGGGTTTCATCAGGCACGACCCTGCAGACAGGTCGTTGATCACGGCGTCGCCCTCGTAGAGCCGGAAGGTGGGGCTGCCGGCGCCGTTGAAGGTGAGTTTGCCGGTGGCCAGTGCCGCGAATTGGGTCTTGAGCAGGTCCACACACGCGGCATAGCGGGCCCGAACTTTGGGTTTCTCGCGGTCTGCCAGGAATCCGGGCAAGCCCATGATGTGGGCGTCGTAGCCCATGAAACCGGCAAACTCCAGGTGCTGCGGGTCAGCCTGAATGCGTTGCAGAGCCGGTAGCAGGGCGGCCGGGTCGGCAAACCCGCCACGACGCAAGCCCACATCGATCTCCAGATTGACGCGCATCCTGATGCCGAGCTTGTGCGCCAGCGTCTGGTACTGCTGCAGCCGCGCATCGGTGTCGATCAGCCATTGCAACTGGCGCGCGGGATCGAAGGCGCCCTTGTGCTGTGCGTAAAAGGTCTGCGCGGCAGCCAGCGGCATGGGCTTGCCCAGCAGGATGTCGGAGTCCGGTCGCAAGGTGGCCATGGCCTGCAGGAAGGGGCGGTGGAACACCATGAGTGAGTTGGTGTGGGCCCGCCGGGCAATGTAGTCCACCAGAGCCGGACTGGGCACCGACTTGACCACGATACGGTAGGTCTTGGCGGGCGCAGTGCTGGCCGACCTGGCTACCCGGTCAATGTTGCGGTCCAGCCGGTCCAGGTCGATCACCAGCACCGGGCGGTCGATCTGGTGCGCCTTCAGGGTCTGGTTGAGTTTTTCAAAGTAGGCCGGGTAAGGGCCACCCTGGTCGCGGGGTTTGCTGGCTGCTACGGCCACGGCGGCGACTGCGGCGGCACCCCCCAACATGACGGTACGGCGGGATGTGGACATATCAGGCTCCAAAAAGGGTTTTGAGATGGGCGTTGAGCAGCCGCCCCTGGGGGTCGAGTGCGCGTCGCACTTCCTGGAAGTCTTTCCAGTGGCGTGGGTACAGGGCTGCCAGGCGTCTGGCGTCCAGCGTGTGGATTTTTCCCCAGTGCGGGCGGCCTTCGTATTTCCAGAAAATCGGTTCGATCTCGGCAAAGTACGGTTTGAAGTCGACGTCGCCAAACTGGTGCACCGAAATACTGCAACCATCGCGTCCTTCAAACATGGAGAGCCAGATGTCGTCGGCCTTGATATAGCGGTACTCCAGCGGGAAACACACCGGGATGTTGCGCTGTTTCACCGTGGCGAGAATCTCGCGCACGCAGGCCGGTCCGGCCTCGGCAGGCACGGTGTATTCCATTTCGCGGAAACGCACCACGCGCACATGCGGGAAGACCTGGAAGGACGGGCCAGTGCGCACCGTGCTGGCGTCTCCCGCCATGAAGGTGGTGAGCGCCTGGTTGTATAGCGTATCGCCACCGGGCAGCCAGCGCACCGCATTGAACACGCTGCGCAAGGTGTTGATGGCCTGTGGGTCGTCCTCCCCCTCGTCCTTGTCGCCCGGTTGGGCCAGGTCCGTGGCAATGGTCACGCACAGATCGGAGTGCAACAGTGGCATGAACTCGAAATGCCGGTGCTGTCTGCAACGGTTGTCGATGTCTGCCAGCACGTCCTCGGTGGTCTCGACGCGGTTGACCTCGGTGAGGGCGAACGCCTTTTCGTTTTGCAGGGTGAAGCGGGTGACGATGCCCAGCGCGCCGACCGAAGTGCGTGCAGCCTGGAATACCTCGGGGTTGCGGGTGGCGCTGCATTCGATCAGCTCACCCGATGGCGTGGCCAGCGCCAGGCCAGCCACATAGGACGACATGGATCCAAACCCGGTGCCTGTGGCGTGCGCGGAGTTGGCGATGGCTCCGCCCATGGATAGATAGTCCATGTCCGGCATATTCGGCAGGGCCTGGCCCACACTGTGCAACATCGGCCCCAGTGCGTGCATGCGTGTGCCGGCCCAGATTTCGGCCTGCTGGGTGGTGGGGTCGTGCCTGACCAGCCCGCTCAGCAGATCGGTGGACACCAGGGTGTCGTCGGTGGGCACCACCGCGCTAAAAGAATGGCTTGCGCCAGCGGCACGCACGGTGCCTTTGGCGTTGCGCAGGACGTCAATGACTTCGGCTTCGGATGCGGGCACTGCGCGGGTGGCCGGGGTACACGCCTGGTTGCCAGCCCAGTTGGTCCATGGCAGGGGCTTGCCACTGGTGAAGGGCAAAGGCGCCTGGGGTTCGGTGGCTTCAGGGCTGCAGCCCTGCAAAACGCCGCCCGTTGCGGCACCTGCAGCCAGTGCGGTACCGGCGCGCAGCACGGTGCGTCGGTTCATGGTGCGTGGGAATTTCATGGTGTACCGATCTCCTTGCCGGCCAGCTGGGCAATCAGGGCACGAAAGTCGTCTTCATTGCAGGCACTGCAGTAGCCCATGGGGGGCATGCCCTTGTAGCCCTCCACCGTATTGCGCAGCAATGCGGTGTCGCCTTTGGCCAGGCGCGCGCTCCAGTCATCGGCCTTGCCAATCACCGGGGCGCCGGTCGATGGGCGCGCGTGGCATTGCAGGCAGTTGTTGGCCAGCAGTGCGTTTTGTCTGGGTGTGAGTTCGGCATGGGCAGACCATGGCTGCAGTCCCGCCCAGGCAATAGCCCCCAAGGCGGCCAGGTTCGCGTACTTCAATGGAGTCTCCTCTGGTTTTTCTTGGCCAAAGCATAGGGAAGTCCCGGGAGACATACGAGGTCATATCCGGTAAATTGAGGGTCATTTCCGGCAATATGCGCAAGCTCCATGTATCTGGCACAACGTGAACCGTGGTCCGTCCCCCTGCAAATGGTCGGACTGATCGCGCAGGAACTGCAGTCGCAGGGCGTGACGGTGGAGGACTATCTGCAGGGCAGCCCCCTGTGCCCCCAGGACCTGGCTACACCCGACAAACCCATTGCCTACCGGCAGATGCTGGAACTCATCCGCCGGGGTGTGACTCTCTCCCGGCGTGCGGGACTGGGGCTCGACGTGGGGCGCCGGCAAACCCCCGCTGGCTTGGGGTTGCTGGGGTACGCCATCAATTGCTGCGCCACTGCCCGCGATGCGTTGCTGACCGGTGCCAAATACCATGCGGTGGCTTCGTCCATCAACCGGCTCGCGCTGTCGGAGGATGCGCGCCACGCCTACTGGATTGCCACCCCTCCCATTGACTTGCAGGAGGCGCTGCCTTTTGCGATTGAGGAGGAGTTTTCTGCCTTCTGCCGGAACTCGGAATTGCTGACCGGGAAAAAGGCACCGCTGGTGGAGGTGCATTTCACCTACGACGCGCCGGCCTATGTGTATCGCTACCAGGAGGCATTTAATGCAGCGCTGCGATTCAACGCGCCCACCAACCAGATCGTGTTCGATGTGGGCGCGCTGGATCTGCCCATTCTTCAGGGCAATCCATTGAGTGTTGCGCATGGTGTCCAGTTGTGTGAAAACTTCCTGGCGAACAACCCCAGCACCGATGACCTGACCCTGCGCATCTGCGCGATGCTGTTACGCACTCCGGGCGTGTTTCCACCCGCAGAAGAGGTGGCTGCCAGCTTGCACATGTCGGCACGCACCCTGCGCTACCAGCTTGCGCAAATCGGGCAGAGTTACCAGGCCATCGTGGAGCGGCTGAAACTGCAGTTGTCCCAGGACTACCTGGAGAACTCCCCTCTCAAAGTGGAAGACATTGCCTGGCGTCTGGGCTACCTGGATGCCAGAAATTTCCGACGTGCCTTCAAGGCCTGGACCGGGGTGACCCCGAGTGAATACCGGCGCACGGGCTGAGTCCCCTGTATGACAATGGGGCATGGAAGAGTCTGGCAGCATTTCACCGCGGGCGAATAAAATTCAGAGTTGAAGTCTGACCATGCTGTGCCAGACAACCGGATCCTTTCTGTGACCAAGAATATCGAAGGCGACCGCTGGATCGTCCGAACCAATTACCTGAACCGGTCCAGTTCGTTCCTGATCATGTTCGCGGTAGTCGGTGCGCAAATGGCTGTGCGGGGCTATGGCGTGCTGGCCTGGTGCCTGGTGGCCCTGCTATTTCTGGTGTATCCCCATCTGGCGTTTCTGCGGGCGCGACGTTCTGCCACACCCCACGCGGCAGAGTTGAACAATCTGCTGGTGGACTCTTTCCTGTTTGGCATTTGCGCTGCGGGACTCGATTTTCCGTTGTGGATTTGTTTCACGCTGTTCATCGGTACCGCCATCACCCGTGTCTTGTACCTGGGTATCACGGGAATTTTTCGGTCCCTCGCTGCCATCGCGCTGGGTGTGGCGCTGACGGTGGGCTTTCGGGGTGTCCGCCCGTTGGCAGACACGGAAATGTCTGCTGTGGTGTTATGCATCATCGGGCTCTCGCTGTACCTGCTGAGCCTGGCGAATATTGCGTACTTCGGGACGCGCAAGTTACTGGACTCCCGCGCGAAATTGCATGTGAGCGAGAAAGTGCTCCACGAGGCCAACGCCGCCTTGCAGTCGCAGCTGGACCAGATCCAGACCTTGCAATCCCAGCTCAGTGAGCAGGCCCATCGGGATCCCCTGACGGGCCTGTACAACCGCCGCTACCTTGATACCGCCATGGCGCGTGAACTGGCGCGCTGCCAGCGCGAGGGGCAGCCTTTGAGCGTCCTCATGCTGGACCTGGATTTTTTCAAACGGGTGAATGACCAGTTCGGTCATGCCGCAGGCGATGAGGTTCTGAAAGGTCTAGCCACCTTGCTGACACAGCACACGCGGTCCAGCGATGTGGCTTGCCGTTTTGGCGGCGAAGAATTCCTGGTACTGTTGCCCAATATGTCGCTGGCCGCTGCCTTGGACAAGGCGGAGCAGTGGCGCCAGGCCTTTGCAGCCCAGACGGTCCTGTGGGATGGCTCGCCCATTAGAACCACACTCTCCATTGGGGTGGCCACTTTCCCCGAGCACAGCCAGACGCAGGATGCCTTGGTTCGCAGCGCCGACCAGGCCCTCTACCAGGCCAAGTCGGCAGGGCGGAACCGGACCGTCCTGTACCGGCCGGATTGACGGGCAGTCAAGTGACGGTCAGGGCTTGGCATCCACGTAGTCCAGCCACTTTTGCCAGGGGTTGAACCCGGTAATCAGCGCGCTGGCTACCAGCACCAGGGCGCCGCCGGCGAACATGCCGGTGCCGAGCTCCTCACCCAGAAACAGGTGGCCCCAGGCCACTCCAAATAGCGGCACCATGAAGATCGGGCTCATGGCTGCCACGGGCGTGACATGCGACAGGATGCGGATGTGCACCCAGTACGCCAGACCGGAGGTGACGATCCCCATGACGGCCACGGCCCCCAGGGCTGCCGGGGTGAAATGCGCCTGCGGCCAGCTCCAGGCGGCGCCGGGGACCAGCATCAGCATGGACAGCGCGTGGATGCCGGCGGCAATTTCCAGCGGCTGCATGCGGGTCAGCGCGCGTTTCATCATTGGGGTGGAAATGCCGTAACAGGCCGAGGCCGCCACGCAGCCCGCGGCTGCAATGAACACGGTGGCAGAGGGTTCCACCGGTCCCAGTCCCACAATCAGCGCCACGCCCGCAAAGCCGAAGGCACAGCCCACCAGCTTGCGCACGGTCAGGGTGTCTTCCTTGAGCCAGGCCGAGGCAAAGATGCCAAAGATGACTGCGGTGGAGTTGAGCAAGGCGCTGTAGCCCGCAGGCAGCTGCAGGGCCGCCCAGGCAAACAGCAAAAACGGGCAGGCCACCGACAGCGCGCCCAGCAGGGCCAGCTCGCGCCAGTGGCCCACAGGCCAGCGGTGCTGCACCACGCGCATCAGGATACCCAGCGTGACGGTGGCGGCGCCCACGCGCAGCAGCGCCAGCACGTTGGGCCCCATCACCGGGCTGGCCACGCGGATCAGCATGAAAGAAGCGCCCCACAGGGCCGAGAGTGCGACCAGCTGGCCGAAGTGTTTGGTTTTCATGCGTCAGAGCGATGCAAAGTTGTCCGCGAGCAGGGCCCTGCGCTGCGTTGGCTGAATTTTTCGATGGCGTAGCGTAATGCGGGGGGACGTCGACCCGAACAGCGGGCCTTCGGCCGCACGGGCCTCTGCACTAAGGTCGGGCACGGACTGCACTTGCGCCCCAGCAGGAATAGCGAGTCCAGATCTTTGAGTTTGATCATGCGGTAGGCGGAAACATTTGTGGCCAATTTCGGCTCTTTATTTTTAGCGCAAACTTTTTATTCCAGAGATATTTCAAAATTCCAAGGCTCTCCAAATGTTTCAAATATTTCCAAGTTGCGACGCTGTCACCATCTGGAACGGGGGCGTGCACATTAAATGCTCGGCGCATCCAAGCTAAACATTCTTGGAATTGAACTTCATATGACAAATATCCACGCTGTTCGTTTTTTGCAATGTATACCAGTACAGCGGATTGCCAGACATCCTGCGGTACTCCAAAGGAGTCTCCCCAAGGGATGAACGCACTAAATTTCTTCATCTGTGCGTGAGAAATTCCAAGTTCGTGAATATTGCGTTCTAGTTTTTCGGTTGGTGGCAATACTCGGTAGCGATGAAATTTTTGAGATCGTTCCCCCTCAGCTTTGGCCGTTGGAGACTCCTCGTTCTTTCTGGCGATGGCATTGTTAGGCCTAGCTAGTTCCGCTAATTTTTCTTCGCTTTGTTTGGCTAGCTCGTGTAATTGCATTGCCTCTGCCATGCCGATATGGAACATGTCTTCCTGAGCATGTTCGGTCAGCTCGTATATTTGCATTGCCTCTGCCGCCATGTCTTCAATGTGTTGATTGAAGATCCATTTCGCTGTGTAAGGCGCGTTGAAAAGCAACTTTTCAAGTGCCGCAAAGGTAAAGTTATCTTTGAATGACTGCAGGTCTATTTCAAGTGCAGGAATCCTCATTTCCCGGATCTTTGATGTTTTGACCTCGTCTACAAAATGAGTCACTGCAATTTCGACCAGATAGCGCTCATCTCCGGCACGGACCCATATATCCGGACGGATACTTCCCATCCATACTTCAAGCTCCACTTCATCAAGGCACAGCAGAGTTTCTGCTGTATGTACTTTTGAAGGTGCGTATTGCAGTGTGCTTCGGTATTCCACAGCGGGCAAACGAACTTCTTTGCGTTCAGCAATGATTTGCTTCGCCGCCAAATGGACCGCAGTTTCAAAGCCTTTTGCACAGTCTTCGCCGGGAGCGTGTGCAAAGTGCGGCGTGGAGGCACGCTGCTTGGCGACTAATGGTCTTTTACAGGAAGGGCAAATGCATCCGCAGGCTTTTCCATTGGGCACACCATTCGGCTCATAAAGTGTTGATTCACGGAGTCCAAAAGGTACGCGCAAGGACATGTTCGACGCTAACGTCCTCGCAGGAAGAGGGCGTCGAGCTCGCGCATGCTGAGCTGGCGCCAGGTGGGACGGCCGTGGTTGCACTGGTCGCTGCGCTCGGTCTCTTCCATCTGGCGCAGCAGGCCGTTCATTTCTTCCAGGGTCAGGCGCCGGTTGGCGCGCACCGCACCGTGGCAGGCCATGGTGGCCAGCAGTTCGTTTTGTGCGCGCTGGATGACGGTGCTGGCGTCGTGCGTTCCAAGCTCCGCCAGCACGCTGCGGGCCAGCTCTACCGCGTCGCCTTGCACCAGCGAGGTCGGCACGGCGCGCACGGCCAGGGTCTTGGGCGAGAACGGAGAGATTTCCAGACCCAGCGTGTGCAGGGTGTCGCTGTGGGCTTCGGCCGTGGCCACTTCGGTGGGCGTTGCGGCGAAGGTGGCGGGAATCAGCAGCGGTTGGCTGGCAATGTGGCCCACCGTGCCTGTGGTGCTGCCGTTGCCTTGCGCCTGCAGCTGATTCTTGAGTCGCTCGTAGACGATGCGTTCGTGCGCGGCATGCATGTCCACCACCACCAGGCCCTGCTTGTTCTCGGCCAATATATAGACGCCTTGCAGCTGGGCGATGGCGCGGCCTAGGGGCCATGCTGCTTCTTCGTTGGCTGGGCGGTTGGGCGGCAGAGGGATTTGCTCCGTGTCCCCCGCCCGCTGCGCGGGCTCCTCCTTTACCTGCGCAAATCCCTCTGCCGCCCAGCTGTCTTGCGCGCGGGTGCTGGCGTTGGGCTGCCACAGGGCGCCGAGGTCGCTGACGCGGTGGCCTGTCGACTCCTGTCTTGCTTCAAAATTGATAGCTGGCTGCGCAGAGTACATGGGAGCTAGAGGCACTTTGGGTGCATAAAGCCCGAGTGGAGAAGGTTTGGAGGCATCGTGCGGCGCATCCTGCGCCGCGGTGCCTGCACGCGGTGCCGCCAGCGCGTCTTCCACGGCGTGGCGCACCGCCTGGTGCACTTCGCGGCTGTCGCGAAAGCGCACCTCGATCTTGGTGGGGTGCACGTTCACGTCCACCCGGGTCGGGTCGATAGCCAGGTACAGCGCATACACCGGTTGTTTGTGGCCGTGCAACACGTCTTCGTAGGCGCTGCGGGCGGCGTGGGTGAGCACCTTGTCGCGCACGAAGCGGCCGTTGACGTAGCAGAACTGCTGGTCGGCGCGGGAGCGGGCGGCGTCCGGCAGGCCGGCGCGGCCCCAGACGCGCACTGGTGTGCCGGTGGCAGACGAATGCCATTCCACCGGAATGCTCTGTTCCAGAAAATCGGCGCCCAGCACATCGGCCAGGCGCTGGTCCAGGCTGTCACTCTTTCGCCACTGTTCGACCAGCTTGCCTTCGTGCCAGATCGCAAAGCCCACATCGGGTCGGGCCAAGGCATGGCGGCGCACGGCTTCAATGCAGTGGGCCAGCTCGGTGGCGTCGGTCTTGAGGAATTTGCGGCGTGCGGGGGTGCTGTAAAACAGCTCCTTCACTTCGACCGTGGTGCCGGTGCTGCGCGCCACCGGCTTGAGTTCACCCGTGCGTCCGTCCAGCAGATAGGCATCATTCAGGCCGCTAGCCCTCGACAGTATTGCGCAGTCAGCTATTGAATTGATAGCGGCCAGGGCCTCACCGCGGAAACCCATGGTGGACACCGATTCCAGGTCGTGCAGGTTGCCAATCTTGCTGGTGGCATGGCGCTTGAAGGCGATGGGCAACTCGTCACGCAGGATGCCCTGGCCGTTGTCTTCCACGCTGATCAGGCGCACGCCACCGGCCAGCAGCCGTACCGTCACCTGCGTGGCACCCGCGTCCAGCGCGTTGTCCACCAGTTCGCGCACCACCGAGGCCGGGCGTTCGACCACCTCGCCAGCGGCAATCTGGCTGATGAGTTCGTCGGGAAGTTCGCGGATGGGCCGCCGGGGAGTGGGGTTGAAGACTGCGTTCACGAGACCATTTTAGGGTGCAGGGATAATCTGCCTCCATGGAAATCCTTGCTGCGCTCATTGACTTCATCCTGCACGTCGACAAACACCTGGAGCTGTTCGTGCAGAACTACGGTCTGTGGGTCTATGCGCTGCTGTTTGCCATCGTTTTTGTGGAGACCGGTCTGGTCGTCATGCCCTTTCTGCCAGGCGATTCGCTGCTATTCGTAGTGGGCGCGCTGGCGGGTGCCGGGATGTTGAGCTATCCGGTAGCTGTGGCTGTGCTTCTGGTGGCGGCTGTGCTGGGCGACCAGTGCAATTACTCCATCGGGCGGTATTTCGGCCCCAAGGTGTTCCAGTGGGAGGATTCGCGCTTTTTCAACCGGCAGGCGTTCTACCAAGCCCACAATTTCTATGAAAAGTACGGCGGCGTCACCATCATTCTGGCTCGCTTTATGCCGTTCATCCGCACCTTCGCTCCGTTCGTGGCTGGTGTTGCCGAAATGAGTCGCGTGCAGTTCACGCTCTACAACGTTGTGGGTGCCGTGGTCTGGGTACTGGGCATTTGCACTGCGGGCTACTTTCTGGGCAGCGTGCCCTGGGTGAAGCTGAACCTCGACAAAATCATTTGGGCCATGATCCTTGTCCCCGGTTTAGTGATTCTCGCTGGCGCCTGGAAAGCCCGCCACAAAAAGCCCGCCTGAGCGCCGCTACAGCGCCAGCCAGAACCCCAGCCATAGTGCCAGCAGCATGGCCGCGAGGCCCGGAAGGATGCGGCGCGCGTAAGTGCGGCCACCGGAGTGCACCGCCAGGAAGGCCTTGGTGGCCGTGTTGGTGGTCAGGCCGACCAGAATCGCGGTCATGGCTTGGTGCAGACCGATCTTGTTGGCATGCAGCAGGGACGCCGCCGAGGCTGCAGTGGCGTGGGCATCGGCAAAACCAGAGGCTGCCGCACCCAGCAGCATGCCGGCGTCGCCCAGCGAGGCATTGAGCCCGGCAGACAGGACCAGCACCACGCTAAGCAGTGCGGCAAAAGCCACCGACGTCTTGAGGTTGAAGGCGTGTTCCGGTGCCATGGCCTGGGCCGGATCCTGCTCCCGTGTGCTGCGGGCCAGAATGACCAGGGCGTACAGCGCCGCCACGGCGCCGCCCAGCAGCAGCGGTGTGGCCATGGGTTTGAGCAATCCCGGTTGCACCATGGCAATTACCACGGCCATCTGCACGATGGTGGACACCGAGGACAGCACCGCGCCCGACACCGCAGCCCCCATGATCGCCGGGTTGCTGCTGGCTTTCTGGCCCATGGCGTGGATGGTGGCGGCACTCGACACAAAACCGGACGCAAACCCTGCAATGGGCAACCCGTATTTGGGACCGAGCCAGCGCATCGCCACATGGCCCGCCGCGCTGATGGCCATGACCACCACCACCAGCCTGGACAGGGCGTGGGGGTTGATGGCGCCAAAGGGGCCCATGTAGCGGTCGGGTGCCAGGGGCAGCACGATCAGCGCGGTGGCTGAAAACAGGATGATGTCGTGCAACTCCTGCTCGGACAGCACGCTGCGCACAAAGTGGTGGATGCGGTTGCGTGCGGCCAGCAGCAGTGCCAGGATGGCGCCGATGCCGGCGGCCAGCAGGGCGTCGCGTATGGCCAGGGCACCCAGCAGGCATGTCAGTACCAGCGCGAACTCGGTGGTCATGCCCGGATCAGTGCTGCGGGTGCGCTGGTAGGCAATCAGGGCGCCGGCACCCACCAGCAGCACGGCCACGCCCACCAGGGCCACGCCCCCCACCAGGGCGCCCACCGCCCCCAGCAGCGCGGCCACCGTGAAGGTGCGGATGCCTGCGGCACTGCGGTCCTGGGTGGAGGTCTTGCGGCGTTCCCGTTCGGCGCCAATGAGCAGGCCAATGCCGATGGCCACGCACAGCCCGATCAGGGTTGCACGTGTCTGCCACACCGGGGAGGAAAAGTCCATGCGTGGCGGTCCGGTCTAGCTGGTCGTGCGGTTGCGCGCCAGCGGGGGATTGCGGGAGAAGTACCCGACGATGCCACGCATCAGCGCATCGGCCAGACGGTTCTGGTATTCATCGCTGTTGAGCTTGGCTTCCTCGGTCGGGTTGCTGATGAAGGCAGCCTCCACCAGCACGCTGGGAATGTCCGGTGCCTTGAGCACCGCAAAAGAGGCCTGCTCCACCCGCGGCTTGTGCAGCTTGCCCACGCGGCTGATTTCACCCAGCAGGGTTTTGCCGAGTTTGAGGCTGTCGTTGATCTGCGCGGTGGTGCTCATGTCGAGCAGGGCGCGCTGCACCGTAGCGTCCTTGGCGCGCACATTGAGGCCGCCAATCAGGTCGGCCTTGTTTTCCTTGACTGCCATCCAGCGCGCGGCACTGCTCGACGCGCCGCCCTGGCTCAGGGCAAACACGCTGGCGCCCTGCGGGTCGGGCGTGAAGAAGGCATCGGCATGCAGGCTCACAAACAGGTCGGCCTGCACCCGGCGGGCCTTCTGCACCCGCACCTGCAGGGGCACAAAGAAGTCGGCGTCGCGCGTCAGGTAGGCACGCATCGGGTTGCCCTTGACGGTGGTGGTGTTGATGCGGTCGCGCAGCAGGTGGGCCAGGCGCAGCACCACATCTTTCTCGCGGGTGCCCGCCGGTCCGATGGCGCCCGGGTCTTCGCCGCCGTGGCCTGGGTCCAGGGCGATGATGATCAGGCGTTCTGTGCCTCCAGCCCCCGTGGAACCTGCGCTAGGTGCTACAGAAGATGTAGCGCCTGGGGGTGGAGCGGCAGACCCCTTGTGGGTCTGTTGCGCAATCAGGTCGCCCAGCGGATCGGCCGCGGTTTTGGGGGCGGACGCGACGGCTGCGGGGGCGGGCGCCGTGCCCTTGAGGCGGTCGGCAATCAGTGCTTCGAGCGGGTCGACTTCTTTCTCGGGATACAGGTCAAACACCAGCCGGTGCTGGTAGGCTGCCACCGGTGTCAGGGCGAACACCTGGGGTCGGATCGGCAGCTTGAGGTCGATGACCAGACGCACCGTGGTGGGCGTGAACTGGCCCACGCGGATGCCGGCGATGTTGGGGTCGTCGGCCTTGACCTTGGCCACCAGTTCCTTGAGTGCAGGGTTCAGCGTGATGCCATCAATGTCCACCGCCAGACGCGGCGGGCTGGGAACAAAGGTCTGCCTGGCATGGAGTTCGGTGTCGGATTCGATGGTGACCCGCGAATACTCGGGCGCGGGCCATACCCTCACATTGAGGATGGTCGCGCCAAAGGCGATGTGGGGCAGGCCCAGCGCCAGCACCACGCTGCCATGCTGGAGTACGGTGCGGCGTTTCATGTGGCGCCTCCCGCCGCAGCCAGCAGGGCGGCACCGGTGGCGGTGTGGGCCGTCAATGTCACTTGCCGGGTTGCATCGTCCAGGGTGCGAATCTGCACGTCCACGTCGGCCACTGGTAGCATGGCGGCGGCTTTTTCGGGCCATTCGGCCAGTTTGAGGCCGTGGCTGGCAAAGATGTCGCGAAAGCCGGCGTCTTCCCACTCGCGCGGGTCGGTAAAGCGGTAGAAGTCGAAGTGCCAGACGTTCATTGCGGGCAGTTCGTAGGGTTCGACCACCGCATAGGTCGGGCTTTTGACACGGCCCTGCACGCCCAGCGCCTTCAGCAGGTGGCGCACCAGCGTGGTTTTGCCGGCGCCCAGGTCACCATGCAGGGCGACAAAGGCGTTGCCAATGGCAGCACTGTGCGCCCACCGCATGGCGAAGACCTGCGTGTCCGCTTCTGTGGACCAAAGCAGGGTACGCACTGCAGTTTCTACAATGGGGTGGTGACGATCAACAGCACTCAATTCGATGGCAACCAGCTGGTTTCTCAGATACAGGCCTGGGCCCGGGAACTTGGATTCTCCCAAATTGGCGTGGCCGATGTGGATTTGTCGTCGGCAGAGCCCGGTTTATTGGCCTGGCTGTCGCAAGGTTTCCACGGTGACATGGCCTATATGGCCAGCCACGGCCTCAAACGGGCCCGCCCTGCGGAGCTGGTGCCCGGCACCGTGAGCGTGCTCACGGCGCGCATGGATTACCTGCCGCGCACCATGGAAGAGGGCTGGCAGGCGGTGGAGTGGAGCCGCCTGCAGCGACCACAGGAGGGCATTGTGTCGCTGTATGCCCGCGGGCGGGACTACCACAAGGTGCTGCGCAGCCGCCTGCAGAAGCTGGCGGAAAGGATTGCCGTCGAAGTCGGGCCGCTGGGGTTTCGTGTGTTCACCGATTCGGCCCCGGTGCTCGAAGCCGAGCTGGCAGCACGCAGCGGCCAGGGCTGGCGCGGCAAACACACGCTGCTGCTCAACCGCGAGGCCGGGTCGCTTTTTTTTCTGGGCGAGATCTATCTGGACCTGCCGCTGGCCCACAGTGCACCGGTGACAGACCATTGCGGGTCCTGTGATGCCTGCATGGCGGTCTGCCCCACGCAGGCGATTGTGGCTCCCCATCGGCTGGATGCGCGGCGCTGCATCTCCTACCTGACGATTGAGCATGCTGGCGCCATTCCGCTAGAGCTGCGCCCCCTGATCGGCAACCGCATCTACGGTTGCGACGACTGCCAGCTGGTGTGTCCCTGGAACAAATTTGCGCAGCGCAGTGTCTTGGCAGATTTTGATCCGCGCGAGGGGCTGGCGGGGCAACCCCTGGTGCAACTGTTGGCCTGGACCGAAGAAGAGTTCCTGCTGCGCACCGAAGGCAGTCCGATCCGGCGTATTGGCCATGAACGCTGGCTCCGCAATGTGGCAGTAGCCCTGGGCAATGCGTTGCGGACGGCAGTCGACGCCGCTGCTGCGCAGGAACTCAGGGCCGCGCTAGCCCTACGTTCGGAGCACCCCAGTGCGCTGGTGCGGGAGCATGTGCAGTGGGCACTGGATGTGCCAGCGGGTTAGAACGCGCGCAGTACGCCCAGCGCAAACGGCAGGCTCACCATGCCCAGCAGCGTGGACAGTGTGACCAGTCCGGCCACGTAGACACCGTCATACCCCATGCGGGCCGCCAGGACATAGCAGCTCGATGCCGTGGGGAGAGCAGAAAAGGCCAGCATCACCGTGGTTTGCACGGCAGAAAGCCCAAACAGATGCGATACCCCCAGTGCCACCAGGGGCAGCAGGAAATGCCGGATGGTCAGCACCGAGACTGCCAGGGTCTTGGCCCGGGCCAGTGCACCAAACTGCATGCCGGCACCAGCAGCCATCAGACCCAGTGCCAGCGATGCAGCCCCTAGCCGGTTGACGGTGGGATCCAGCCACAGCGGAATGGTGAAGCCTGCGAGGTTGGCTACCAGGCCTGAGGCGGTCGCCAGGATCAGCGGGTTGCGGACCAGTTCACCGACAAAGCCTTTTTCACCATGGCGCGCCATCGGCCACACCGCCGCCACATTGAACAGAGGAACACAGACGCCGATCAGCACCGCAATCCACTGGATCCCCTGCGCGCCTTCCAGCCGCTCGGCCAGGGCCAGTCCGATAAACGAGTTGAAACGGAAGGCCACCTGCGCGCTGGCGGCATGGTCGCGCTGGTGCATGTGCTTGCCCATCCCGGGTAGGTAGGGCAGCACATAGGCCAGGCCAATGCCGACGAAGCCCAGCGTCCAGCCCGCACCAATCAGGTTGGAGGCCGAGCGCAGGTCCAGCGGGCTTTTGACAATCGAGTGGAACAGCAGGACCGGAAAGAGCAGGAAGTACACCAGAGACTCCACCTGGCCCCACACATTGCGGTTCAGTGCGGTGTGGCGGCACACCAGAAAGCCGATCAGGATCAGGGAGAAGTCGGGGAAGAGCAACTGGGCGTAATTCACCCGCGCAGAATACCAGTGAAATGTGCGGCACTGCTGGCGCTGCGAGTAACATGGGGGCATAACATTTTCATTACATTCACTGGAGCAAACCCACTATGCACCGTCGTTCCCTTTTCGCATTGAGTCTCATGGCTGTGTCCTGCGCTGCGCTGGCACAGGGATACCCGAACCGCGTGATCAAGCTGCAGGTTCCGTTCGCCCCGGGCGGCACCACCGACATCATTGCCCGCACCATTGCCGACCCGCTGGGCAAGGCGCTGGGCCAGAGCGTCATCGTCGAAAACAAGGCGGGCGGTGGCGGCGTCGTTGGGGCCAATGAAACGGCCAAGGCGACACCCGATGGCTATTCTCTGGGCATGGCTACGGTGTCCACCACCGCTGCCAATCCGGCCATCAATCCCAAGAATCCGTACAACCCGCTCACCGACTTTACACCGATCATCAACATTGCCGCCACGCCCAATGTCATTGCGGTGCATCCCAGCTTCCCAGCGAAAGACTACAAGAGCTTCCTGGCCACGGTGAAGGCCAACCCGGGCAAGTATTCGTATGCGACATCCGGCACGGGCGGTATCGGGCACCTGCAGACGGAGCTGTACAAGAGCGCTACCAGCACATTCATCACGCACATTCCTTACCGGGGCGCTGGCCCGGCCCTGAACGACACGGTCGCAGGGCAGGTGCCCATCATTTTTGACAATTTGCCCTCGGCATTGCCGTTCATTCAGGGGAACAAGCTGGTTCCGATTGTGGTGGCCGCGCCGCAGCGCCTGGCCCAGTTGCCCAATGTGCCGACCTTCAAGGAAGTGGGGCTGGAGCCCGTGAACCGCATGGCGTATTACGGTATTTATGGACCCAAAGGCCTGCCCAAGGAAGTGGTGGACAAGATCAATGCCGCAGTACGCAAGGTGCTGGAAGACCCGGGGGTGAAGAAGCGCATTGAAGACACCGGGTCACTGATCATTGGCAATACACCCGAGCAGTTTGGGGCGCAGATCAAGGCGGAGTACGAGGTGTACAAGAAGGTGGTCGATAGCGCCAAGCTGCGTCTGGAATGACCTCGGCTGCCCTGGCCAGCCAGCAGGCCGTCGATACTTTTATTGACGCCCTCTGGCTGGAAGAGGGCTTGTCCCGTAACACACTGGCGGCTTATCGGCGTGATTTGACCCTGTATGCCAACTGGCTGGCAGGGCAGTCACGGACTCTCGATACCACCAGCGAGCATGACCTGCAATCCTATTTTGCCGCGCGCCATGCGGCGACCAAGGCCACCACCGCCAATCGGCGGCTGACCGTGTTCAAGCGCTACTTTCGGTGGGCCCTGCGCGAAGGCGCAATTCAGGTGGACCCCACGCTCAAGCTGCAGTCCGCCAAGCAGGCCTTGCGCGTACCCAAGACGTTGACAGAATCGCAGGTGGAAGCCCTGCTGCATGCGCCGGATGTGTCCGGGGCGCTGGGGGTGCGCGACCGCACCATGCTGGAACTCATGTACGCCAGTGGTCTGCGCGTCAGCGAATTGGTCACGCTCAAGACGTTCCATGTCAGCCTGAACGATCACGTGCTCAAGATTCTGGGCAAAGGCAACAAGGAGCGCCTGGTGCCCTTTGGAGAAGTCGCCGGACAGTGGCTGCGCCAATACCTGGGCAGTGCCAGACCCGAGCTGCTGGCGGGCAAGCAGACCGAAGACATGTTCGTGACAGCCCGTGGCAGCAAGGCAGGCAGTGCCATGTCCCGGGTGATGTTCTGGATGGTGGTAAAAAAGTATGCGCAGGCAGCGGGGATCCATGCGCCGATGTCACCACATACCTTGCGCCATGCGTTTGCCACCCATCTGCTCAACCACGGCGCCGATTTGCGCTCGGTTCAGATGCTGCTGGGCCATGCCGACATTTCGACGACCACCATTTACACCCATGTGGCGCGTGAGCGCCTGGCAGCGCTGCATGCGCAGCACCATCCGCGGGGCTGAACCCGCGGACGAATGGGTCAATCGACCTGGGTGAGTGTTTCGGCCCAGGCCAGAGCCTGCAGGTGCGCCCAGTTGATCTGGTTGCTGTTGAGCCCCAGGGTGTTGGCGGCATTGGCAAACGCGACGTCATCGCCGGTTTCGCAGGCGATGGTCAGTTCCAGGAAGGGTGCCAGTGGCCCGGTCTTGTGCAGCAGGGCATCGGTCACGGAGGCAGGCAGCATCACGGTGGCCAGTGCCTGCTCCATCGGTATTCCGAGCATGGTGTCCAGCAGCGAAAAGATGCCGACGACGAAAGCGTTGTCGCAGTCATCGACCGACAGGATTTCGGTGGCGAGCAATTCCATCAGGCGGCCACGGATGACCGCAGTGGTGCCGACCGCGGGGGGGGTGTCGCCCGAGCGCGAGGTGGTCATCAGCAGGGCCGCCCACTTGAACAGGCGATTCAGGCCCAGCAACATCACCGCGTGCTTGAACGAGGTGACTTCGGTACGCATGCCAAAGCCCGCCGAGTTGATGAAGCGCAACAGGTTGAACGAGAGCGTGGGGTCGCGCTTGAGGACTTCTTCAATCTCGTTGGTGCTGGCCTGTTTGCGTACCAGGTTGATCAGTTGCAGGATGGTGGCCTGCGCCGGGCGGATGGTCTGGCCTTCGACCATGACAGGCTGGGCAAACCAGTAGCCTTGGAAGAGCTTGATGCCCAGCCCGGCCACCAGTTCGTACTGCTTGAGCGTCTCCACCTTTTCTGCAATCAGCCGGGCTTGCGATTTGGCCTGTGCCAGTTTGATGAAAGATCCCACGGCATCCGGTTTGAGGATGGAGAGATCAAACTTGATGAAAGAGGCCAGTGGCAACCAGGATTCGTACGACCGGGTCAGTATCGAATAGTTGAACGCCATCCGGAAGCCACGGCGCTGGATTTCCTGCAGGCTGGGCAGGTAGTCCGGAATCTGGTCTGCCTTGCTGATGGGCAGTGGCGGAATTTCCAGTACCACCCGATCTGGTGCCACCAGATCCAGATGACCGCCAGCCAGGCTGTCATGGGTGCAGTTGATGAAGATGGTTTTTTTGCCGGGCAACGCTTCGCTGTCGCTGAGCGAGAGCACATTGAACAGCAGTTGTGCGTCGCTTGAAGCGGTGTGCTCATTGGACACCACCGAGCGGTCGAACAGCTCGTACCCGAATACATTGCGTCCCTCGTCCAGGATGGCCTGACGGGCGATGGCAATGGGTGCCAAGGCCTGGCCCGTGGGCAGTGTGGTCAAAGGATTGGGGGTAGACATGGTGCTGGCAGGGTGTATGTGGGGGGATTCTAGACCGGCAGGGCAGCGATGTCCGATTCGCTGAACCCGGCCCGGCGACGCGCAAGAATATTGAAAGGCGGCTTGAGCCGGGGGGCGTCGTGCTCCAGTGCCGCACGGGTGTAGAAGGCTTCTGGGTCCACGCTGTCCCGGGCACAAAGCCAGTGGTACCAGCGGTTACCAATCGCCACATGACCGACTTCCTCCTCCAGAATGAGATCCAGTATGGTTATGGCAGCCAGGGCTGCTGGTGTCGCCACTTTTCTGAGCTTGGCCTGGATGATAGGTGTAGCGTCCAGGCCGCGCGCTTCCAGGGTGCGCGGAACAAGGGCCATGCGGGCGATGACGTCGTGGCGGGTGTTTTCACACATGGTCCACAGTCCATCGTGGGCCGCCAAGTCGCCGTAGTCGTAACCCGCCTCCAGAAGGTGGTTGCGCAGCAGCGTGAAGTGCTTGGCCTCCTCCTGGGCCACCTGCAGCCAGTCGAGGTAATACGCTACTGGCATGCCTTCAAACCGCCACATGGCGTCGAGTGCGAGGTTGATGGCGTTGAACTCAATATGGGTGATGGAGTGGATCAGTGCGGCATGACCATCCGGAGTGAATGGTGAACGCCGTGCCACCTCTTGCGGGTGGACCAGCGCGGGCCGGGCTGGACGCCCGGGTTCTGGAGGCGGGGCGAACCGGGCTTGGACGTCGATGGGTATATCGGTTTTGTCCGTCCACAAGGCCAGCGTGGCACGCACCTTGTCCGCAGGATCATTCAGGCAAAAAGCAGCAAACGCACCGGCTCGTAGTTCCATCCCTACAATTCTAGACATTGAAATAGCAAGGGCAGAACATGGCAATCTACGAACTCGACACCATTGCACCCCGCTTGGCGGATTCGGCCTGGGTGGCTGACAGCGCACAGGTCATGGGCAATGTGGAACTGGGGGAGGACGCAAGCGTCTGGTTCGGCGCGGTTATTCGCGGGGATACCGAGGTCATTCGCATCGGCCAGCGATCGAACATCCAGGATGGCAGCGTGCTTCATGCGGACATTGGCAAGCCCCTGACCATTGGGGACGATGTCACCGTGGGTCACAAGGTCATGTTGCATGGATGCACTATCGGCGACGGTTCCCTGGTGGGTATTGGCGCTGTGGTTCTCAATGGTGCGCGCATAGGCAAGGGATGCATCGTCGGTGCTGGTTCGCTGGTGACCGAGGGCAAGGAGTTTCCTGACGGCTCCATGATCATGGGCAGCCCTGCCAAGGTGGTCAGGACACTGACGCCAGAGCAGCAACAGGGTCTCGTAATGAGTGCGGTGCACTACGTCGACAACGCACGCCGGTTCAAAGTCGGCCTCCATAAACTGGCCTGAAGGGACTGTAGCGTGTCTGAATTACACAAATTCCTGTTCGAGGGTTTGCCCGTGCGTGGCATGGTGGTGCGCCTGACGGACGCCTGGACGGAGATCCTGCGACGCCGTGCATCGAATACCAGTTCGGGTCCTTATGCAGCACCCGTGCAGGAGATGCTGGGTGAGATGACTGCTGCTGCCGCCCTGATGCAATCGAATATCAAGTTCGATGGTTCGCTGGTATTGCAGATTTTCGGCGACGGTCCGGTCAAGGTTGCAGTGGTGGAGGTGCAACCCGATCTGTCCCTGCGTGCGACCGCTACCGTTACCGAGGCCGTTTCCGGAGACAGCCGGTTGAGCCAGATGGTCAACGTGAACAACCAGGGACGTTGCGCCATCACGCTGGATCCCAAGACCAAGTTCCCCGGTCAGCAACCGTACCAGGGTGTGGTGCCCCTGTTTGACGACCACGGGCGTCCCATCGAAAAACTGAGCGCTGTGCTGGAGCACTACATGCTGCAAAGCGAGCAGCTCGACACGACACTGGTACTGGCGGCCAATGACACGGTGGCCGCCGGCCTGCTGATCCAGCGCCTGCCAATGGCCGGTGCCGGCAATCTGGCGGGCAGCATGGTGTCGAAGGAAAACGAAGACCAGATTGGTCTGAACGAGCACTACAACCGGATTGCCATGCTGGCCAGTAGCCTGAAGCAGGAAGAGCTGCTGACACTGGATGTGGACACCATCCTGCGGCGTTTGTTCTGGGAAGAACAGATCACACGGTTTGAGCCGCTGATGGGTGAAACTGCGCCCCGGTTTGTCTGTTCCTGCAGCCGCGAGCGTGTGGCCAAGATGATCCAGTCGCTGGGGCGGGAAGAAGCAGAGTCCATCCTGGAAGAGCGCGGCGACATCGAGGTGGCCTGCGAGTTCTGTGGAGTGCAGTACCGGTTTGACCCGGTGGATGCTGCTCAGTTGTTTACCGATTCGGCCCGCCTGGGTCAAAGCGGCACCGACCTGCACTAGCTGCTGCCGAGCAATCGACTGAACAGGCGGTGCTCACATTGCGGATCTGAGCAGGTGTCGCAGGACCATTTCCACTCCGTGTCGTGCGTGTTGCGTGGACGTGGCGTGCGTTGCCAGTGGGCGATTGCGTCCAGTGCACTTTGGGTACGTGCTTCGCCGGTTCCGCATATGACTGCATAGGGAATCGCACTGCCCTGCAGAACGCTCCGCAGTTTTCGGTCAACCGCGGCACGGGTAGCAATGCCGTCACGCTGAAAACCGTCGGCCTGCCAGTCAATGTCAGGTGCTGTTACCAGCGTAAGGTCATAGATGCGCTGATGTTCGAGTGCGCAGGCGTACAGCGATGTGTCCTGGAAGAGCAGGTCGCTGTAAATGGCGGTCATCAGCGGCGTGGTATCGGCGATTGCGGAAGTGTTGGCTTGCATCCCCTCAGACATGTGCTGAAGCTGGGTCTGTAACAGCCCTTCCTGCTCTTCCGCACGGGGTGTCCGCTGGTGTTGCACACACCACTCCCGAAGCAGCTCAGGGAACAGGATCCAGGGCGATTGGGGTTGGTGGAGGTGCTCCCGTAACGCCTTTGCCAGCGAGGTTTTGCCGGTGCACTCCGCGCCCAATATGGCTATGCGCATGCCGGACTCCTGCGGATCAGGTCACTTGGCAATCTGCACGTAGATTTCGTTGGCGCGCACCATGCCGAGTTCGGAGCGGGCCTTTTCTTCCACAATCTCCAGGCCGTCGCGCAGGTCATGGATTTCGGCGGAAAGACGGTCATTGGCCTGTGCGGCCTGCACATTTTTGCGTTTTTGTTCTGCGAGTTGTCCCTGCAACCTGGAGACATTGGGGACGCTCCCTCTGCCGAACCACAGTTGCCCGTGCAGGATCACCAGCAAGGCAATCAATGCAGCGGGAACGACTCGGTTGCCCATTACTTCAGGTTGTAGAACGCAGCGCGGCCAGGGTAGAAGGCGACATCACCGAGGTCCTCTTCAATGCGCAGCAACTGGTTGTACTTGGCCATGCGGTCGGAACGGCTCAGGGAACCAGTCTTGATCTGGCCTGCGTTGGTCCCCACGGCGATGTCGGCAATGGTGGAGTCTTCCGTTTCGCCGGAGCGGTGGCTGATGACGGCGGTGTAGCCGGCGCGCTTGGCCATTTCGATCGCAGCAAAGGTTTCGGACAGGGTGCCGATCTGGTTGATCTTGATCAGGATGGAGTTGGCGATGCCCTTGTCAATGCCTTCTTTCAGAATCTTGGTGTTGGTCACGAACAGGTCGTCGCCCACGATTTGCACCTTTTTGCCCAAGCGGTCAGTCAGGATCTTCCAGCCATCCCAGTCGCCTTCGGCCATGCCGTCTTCGATGCTGATGATGGGGTACTTGTCGACCCAGGTGGCCAGGATGTCAGTCCACTCCTGCGCGTTCAGTGTCAGGCCCTCGCCTTCGAGGTGGTACTTGCCGTCCTTGTAGAACTCGGAGGCCGCGCAGTCCAGGCCCAGCGCGATCTGTTCGCCAGCCACGTAGCCTGCCTTGTCGATGGCTTCCAGAATCATCTGGATGGCCGCTTCGTGGTTGGGGACGTTGGGGGCAAAGCCACCTTCGTCACCCACGGCAGTACTGATGCCCTTGTCGTGCAGGATTTTCTTCAGTGCATGGAACACTTCGGCACCGTAGCGCAGGGCTTCGCGGAAGCTCGGTGCACCCACGGGGATGATCATCAACTCTTGCAGGTCGAGGTTGTTGTTGGCATGTTCGCCGCCGTTCATGACGTTCATCATCGGAACGGGCATTTGCACTGCGCCCATGCCGCCGAAATAGCGGTAAAGAGGCAGGCCGGCTTCTTCCGCTGCAGCACGGGCCACCGCCATGGAGACGGCCAGCATGGCATTCGCGCCCAGGCGGGACTTGTTGTCGGTGCCGTCCAGATCGATCAGGGTCTTGTCCAGAAAGGCCTGTTCAGAAGCATCCAGCCCCAGCACGGCTTCGGAAATTTCGGTGTTGATGTGTTCCACGGCCTTGAGCACGCCCTTGCCCAGGTAACGTTTCTTGTCACCGTCACGCAGTTCGATGGCTTCGCGTGAGCCAGTGGAGGCACCAGAGGGAACGGCTGCGCGGCCCATGGTGCCGGACTCCAGCAACACATCACATTCCACGGTGGGGTTGCCGCGTGAATCCAGGATTTCGCGGCCGACGATATCAACAATTGCGCTCATTACTCTTCTTTCAAAAAATCAATGGAACATTAAAAACAAAATCAGTGAAAGCTGTTTTCCAGGAACGGAGTTTTCTTGGTGACGGAGTCCAGAGCCACCAGAGTTTCCAGCAGGGCCTTCATATGCTTCAAGGGGACAGCGTTGGGGCCATCGCTCATGGCCTTGGCCGGGTCCGGATGGGTTTCCATGAACAGGCCGGCTACGCCGACGGCCACCGCCGCACGGGCCAGAACCGGCACCATCTCACGTTGGCCACCACTGCTGGTGCCCTGGCCACCCGGCAATTGGACGCTGTGGGTGGCATCAAACACCACGGGGGCGCCTGTCTCACGCATGATGGCCAGGCTGCGCATGTCGCTGACCAGATTGTTGTACCCAAAGCTGGCACCGCGCTCGCAGGCCATGAAAGTGTCTTCAGGCAAACCTGCTTCACGTGCCGCCGCGCGCGCCTTGTCGATGACATTCTTCATGTCATGGGGTGCAAGGAACTGTCCCTTCTTGATATTCACCGGCTTGCCACTTTGAGCGACAGCGCGAATGAAATCGGTCTGGCGGCACAGGAAGGCCGGCGTTTGCAGCACGTCCACGACGGACGCGACCTGCGCAATCTGGGACTCGTCATGCACATCGGTCAGTATGGGCAGCCCCAGCTCCTTCTTGACTTTTGCAAGAATTTCGAGACCCTTGTCCATGCCGGGTCCGCGAAAGGTGCTGCCACTGGAGCGGTTGGCCTTGTCGAAGCTGCTCTTGAAGATGAAGGGGATGCCCAGGCTGGCGGTGATTTCCTTGAGCGTGCCTGCGGTGTCCATTTGCAATTGTTCGGATTCGATGACGCAGGGGCCTGCAATCAGGAAGATGGGTCGGTGCAGGCCGACTTCGAAGCCACAAAGATTCATAGTACCCCCACGCTTGCCACGCTGTGTGCTGCGCTGCCCCCCAAGGGGGCTTTCGCGCCTTGGAGCGGTCCGGCGGCGCTCACCATCACGCTGCCACCTTCAGGTTTTTGCCTTGGGCCTGGTGGTCCAGTGCCGCTTTGACAAAAGCATTGAACAGCGGGTGGCCATTCCAGGGGGTGGATTTGAATTCGGGGTGAAATTGCACACCCATGAACCAGGGGTGGGTAGCCTGTGGCAACTCCACAATTTCGGTCAAGTGCTCACGCTGCGTCAGTGCAGAGATCACCAGCCCGGCTTTGCGCAACGGGTCGAGGTAATTGACGTTGGCTTCGTAGCGGTGGCGGTGGCGTTCCGTGACCACATCTCCATAGATCTGGTGGGCCAGCGTGTCCTTGGCGACGTCAGAACTCTGCGCACCCAGGCGCATGGTGCCACCCAGATCAGAATTGGCATCCCGTGTCTTGATCGTGCCGTCCGCATCCTTCCATTCGGTGATGAGTGCGATGACCGGGTTGGGCGTGTCTGCGTCAAATTCGGTGCTGTTGGCATCCTTCAGACCGGCTACGTGGCGTGCAAATTCGATGGTAGCAACCTGCATGCCCAAGCAAATTCCCAGATAGGGCACCTTGTTTTCGCGGGCAAAACGCGCTGTGCTGATCTTGCCTTCAATGCCGCGCTTGCCAAAGCCGCCGGGCACCAGAATGGCATCGTACTTGGCAAGTTGGCTCACGCTGTCGGAGGTGATGGTTTCCGAGTCCACGTGCTCAATCTTGACGCGCACATGGTTCTTCATGCCTGCGTGGCGCAGAGCCTCATTGACCGACTTGTAGCTGTCAGAGAGGTCCACATACTTGCCCACCATGGCAATGGTGACTTCACCTTGTGGGTGCTCGGTTTCATACACCAGCTCATCCCAGCGCTTCAGGCTTGCTGGAGGGGTATTCAGACGCAGCTTGTCGCAGATCAGACCATCCAGACCCTGCTCATGCAGCATGCGCGGCACCTTGTAGATGGTGTCCACGTCCCACATGGAAATGACGCCCCATTCGGGCACATTGGAGAACAGTGAAATTTTGGCGCGCTCTTCGTCGGGGATCGGGCGGTCGGCACGGCACAGCAGCACGTCGGCCTGGATGCCGATCTCGCGCAGCTGCTTGGCGGTGTGCTGGGTCGGCTTGGTCTTGAGTTCACCGGCTGCAGCAATCCAGGGCAGGTAGCTCAAGTGCACGAATGCACTGTTGTTGGGGCCGAGCTTGAGACTCATCTGGCGTACGGCTTCGAGGAATGGCAGGGACTCGATGTCGCCCACGGTGCCACCGATTTCCACGATGGCCACATCCACCGCATCGGGTTCGCCAAAGCGTGCACCGCGTTTGACGAACTCCTGTATCTCGTTGGTGACGTGGGGGATGACCTGAACGGTCTTGCCCAGGTAGTCGCCACGGCGCTCCTTGTCGAGCACGCTCTTGTAGATCTGGCCGGTGGTGAAGTTGTTGGTTTTGCGCATGCGCGTTTCAATGAAACGCTCGTAATGGCCCAAGTCCAGGTCGGTTTCTGCGCCGTCGTCTGTCACAAATACTTCGCCGTGCTGCAGGGGCGACATGGTGCCGGGGTCTACGTTGAGGTAGGGGTCCAGCTTGATGAGGGTGACTGTCAGGCCCCGCGATTCCAGGATCGCAGCGAGGGAGGCTGAGGCGATTCCCTTGCCAAGGGAGGACACCACACCGCCGGTGACGAAGACAAATTTGGTCATGTCAGGGGGAGCTAGTTACGCTCGGGGAGGTGGTAAAGCGAGATTATAGAGGTCTGCTACATTGCCACCCATGAATGACCTCGCTGGTAAACATATTGTCCTGGGCTTGACGGGTGGCATTGCCTGCTACAAGGCGGCTGAATTGTGTCGGGCTCTGATCAAGGAAGGTGCCACGGTGCAGGTGGTGATGACCGAGGCTGCGGCAAAGTTCATTACTCCGGTGACCATGCAGGCATTGAGCAACCGTTCCGTGTACGACTCGCAGTGGGACGCGCGCGAAGGCAACAACATGGCGCATATCAACCTTAGCCGCGAGGCCGATGCCATCCTGATTGCCCCTTGTAGCGCAGATTTCATGGCCAAGCTGCTGCATGGCCGTGCTGACGATCTGCTGAGTCTCATGTGTCTGGCCCGACCCATCGACAAGGTGCCGTTGCTGATCGCCCCCGCCATGAACCGCGAAATGTGGGCGCATCCAGCGACGCAGCGCAATCTGGCCCAGCTCAAGGCTGACGGCACCACAGTTTTTGACGTGGGAACCGGCGATCAGGCCTGTGGCGAAACCGGTGACGGGCGCATGCTGGAGCCCGAGGAGCTGCTGCAGGACCTGGTGAGCTTCTTTCTGCCCAAGGTTCTTGCAGGGCAGCATGTTTTGGTCAGTGCCGGACCGACCTATGAAGCGATTGACCCGGTACGCGGCATCACCAATCTGTCGAGCGGAAAGATGGGTTTTGCCATTGCCCGTGCAGCCCACGAAGCCGGTGCACGCGTCACGCTGGTTGCTGGCCCGGTCAGTTTGCCTACCCCACGTGGTGTGGAACGGGTCAATGTGCGTTCAGCACAAAATATGCTTGAAGCCTCGGCGGAATATGCGCAGGACGCTACTGTATTTATAGCAACGGCTGCGGTGGCGGACTGGCGTCCTGCGCAGGCTTCGGACCAGAAGATCAAGAAAGACGGCTCTGGCGCCACACCTCAACTGGATTTTGTGGAAAACCCGGATATCCTGGCCACGGTGGCGAAAACTCCCCGGGCTGCTGCTGGTGCGTTGTACTGTGTGGGCTTCGCCGCAGAAAGCCACGATTTGTTGGTCCATGCCACGGCCAAGCGCGCGCGCAAGGGTGTTCCCCTGCTGGTGGGCAATATTGGTCCAGCCACGTTCGGGCAGGACGACAATGCCCTGCTGCTGGTGGATGCCCACGGCGCACAGGAAATCCCTCGCAACTCCAAACTGGTGCTGGCCCGGCATCTCGTGACCGAGATCGCGCGGCGCCTGCGCGCTACACAACCCTGATACCCATGAAAATCGACGTCAAAATTCTCGATCAGCGTCTCGCTGACAACCTTCCTACGTATGCCACACCAGGCAGTGCCGGTCTGGATCTGCGTGCCTGCCTGGATGCACCGCTGACCCTGGCGCCCAACGCGTGGCAGCTGGTGCCCACCGGAATGGCCATCTACCTGCACGACCCGGCTTATGCCGCTCTGATCCTGCCGCGCTCGGGGTTGGGTCACAAACACGGCATCGTGCTGGGCAATCTGGTCGGGTTGATTGACAGCGACTACCAGGGGCAGCTGATGGTGAGCGCCTGGAATCGCAGTTCCACCGAATTCACGATCGAACCCATGGAGCGCATTGCGCAACTGGTCATCGTCCCGGTGGTACAGGCGCAGTTCAATATCGTCAGCGAGTTTCCGGCGTCCCAGCGCGGCGAAGGCGGCTACGGCTCTACCGGAAAAGCCTAGTGCAACGTATCGCTGCCGGGGCCGCTTTCGTGGAACGGCTGGATGCGGAAGAATCCCGACCCGGCGGAACCGCGACTGATTTCCTCTTCGGTGGCTTCCCGGACTGACTCCACCTTGATCGTGATGCGGATGGCAATGCCCGCCAGCGGGTGGTTTCCATCCAGCACCACATGTTCTGGGTAGATGTCGGTCACGGTGTACAGCGTGTCTTTGGGCGCATCCGGGTTGCAGCCCGCAGGCAGGGCAGAGCCCTCCATGGTCAACCCTTCTTCCAATTCCGCAGGGAACAATCCCCGCGGCTCCAGGAAAATCAACTGGTCGTTGAAATCGCCAAATGCCTGTTCGGGCTCAATCTGCAACTGAACCGTTGCGCCAGCCCCATGCCCCTGCAAGGCTTCTTCGATGGCTGGCAGCAAATCCTGCCCGCTGATCAGAAATTCGATGGGTTCGTCCAGAACGTCCAGTATCTCGCCCAAAGTATCTTTCAGCGTCCAGGTAAGGGCAACGACGCATTGTTGAGTGATTTCCATAGTGAGAGAATTGTCCCATGAACATCCAAGAACCATTGCAACTGCTCGGCGGTTTGTCTCCCCAGGTCTTCATGCAACGCCATTGGGAGAAGAAGCCATTGCTGATTCGCCAGGCCATTCCTGGCTTCCAGCCGATCCTCGACCGCACGGAATTGCTCGATATGGCGGCCATGGACGACGTGGAATCCCGTCTGGTGGTGCAGGCGGTGCCTGGCGGGCAGAAAGCCTGGAAGTTCCGCCATGGCCCGTTTCCCCGCAAATCACTGCCGCCATTCAAACAACGGGCGTGGACGGTGCTGGTGCAGGGGATGGACCTGCACGACGAGCGGGTCCATGCCCTGATGAACCAGTTCCGGTTTGTACCGGACGCGCGCCTGGACGACCTGATGATCAGCTACGCCACTGATGGTGGTGGCGTAGGCCCGCACTTTGACAGCTACGACGTATTTTTGCTGCAGGCCCATGGGCGCCGGCGCTGGCGCATCGGGCGGCAAAAGGACATGAGTCTGCTGCCGGACATGCCCCTCAAAATTCTCGCCAACTTCGAGCCGGAGATGGAGTTTGTGCTGGAGCCTGGGGACATGCTGTATCTGCCACCGCGTTGGGCGCATGACGGTATTGCCGAAGGCGAGTGCATGACCTATTCCATCGGCTTTCGCTCCCCCAATATGGGTGAAGTGGCGCGGGAAGTGCTGCAGCGCATGGCGGAGCAGGCTGATGACGAGGCCGGAGACGCCATTTACCGCGATCCCCGCCAGGCGGCGGTTGCGCAAAGCGCCGAAATTCCCGAGGCCATGGTGGATTTCGCCCGGGATGCCATGGCTGCAGCCTTGCGCGACCCGCAGGCATTGCAGCGCGCAATGGGTGAATACCTGACGGAACCCAAAGCCAATGTCTGGTTTGCCGGGGATGACACGGAAGCCGTGGGCGATGTGCGACTGGACCGCCGCACCCGCATGCTCTACGACGGCAAACACATTTTTATCAATGGTGAAAGTTTCCGTGCAGGGGGGCGTGATGCCCAGTTGATGCGCAGGCTTGCCAATGAACGCAGTTTGAAGGCAGGCGATATGGTTCGCCTCAGCGATGCGGCGCGTGAGCTGGTGTCAGATTGGTGCCAGGCGGGGTGGTTGCATGCAGACCAGTGAACCGGCTGCGCCAGCACGATTGCTGGAAGGTGCTTTCAGCGGTCCGGGTGAGTTCGCCCAGCTGGTGCGCGATGCGCTTTCGACTGCGGCGTCGCAGGGGTGGACCGAGATGGTGTGGAGCGATCCAAATTTTGAGGATTGGCCGCTACGGGAAAGAGTGGTGGTCGATGCACTCCAGGCCTGGGCGGGCCGTGGCCGAAAACTGGTCATGTTGGCCCATAGTTTTGATTCGGTGATCCGGTTTCAACCGCGCTTTGTGCAGTGGCGTACCACCTGGGACCATGTTGTGGAGTGTCGGGTGTGCAGGCAACTAGATGCCAGTGAAGTGCCTAGCGCATTGTGGAGTCCGCACTGGGCCATGCGCAGACTCGATCTGGCGCGCTCCACAGGGATGGCGGGTTCAGAACCCCAGCGACGGGTGTTGTTGCGGGAGACCCTGGAAGAGTGCCGACGCAACAGCGCCCCGGGGTTTCCATCGACCGTGTTGGGTCTTTAGTTGTCAGTGCCTAGGGTTTCCCCGGGTGTCGGATGCGAAAAATTGTATAATTCAAGGCTCTGACAATAAGAGATCGAATGCTTCTTGTCGGGGTTTTGGTGGCTTGCTACCAAGACAATTTCCGGAAATTGTTTCGTTAACTCACTTTAGTCTTTCAAAATGAACAAATCTCTCGTTCTGGCAGCTGTTATCGCTGCTGCTGCCCTGGCTGCTTGCAGTAAAAAAGAAGAAGCTGCTGCTCCTGTTGCTCCCGCTCCCGCAGCTGTTGCTCCCGCAGCTGACGCTTCTGCACCCGCAGCAGCTCCCGCCGCTGTTGCTCCCGCAGCCGCTGCAGCTTCCGAGCCAGCCAAGCAGTAATTCGCTGCCCAAGCAAAAAAGCCACCGCAAGGTGGCTTTTTTTTGTCCCGGCCCCGCAGGGCAGGGCTTATGCACATCAGCGGATGTCGTCAGCAATCACTTTGACAATGCGCTGTGCGTTGGCAGAACTCTCTGGTCCACCTTTGGCGTCCAGAATCAGCACGGTTGTGGCGTCGCCCTGGCTGCGCACCGCAATCTGGTACTTGGTGGGTTCAATGGTCTTGGATGATCCACTGAATATCTTGCTGAAGAAGCCAGGCTCAGAGTTCTCGGAACCCGGGGCCACATAACGCACGAAGTAAATTCCCTGCTTGCGGTCCCGGTCTTCCACGGTGAAGCCGGTGCGGTCCAGTGCCAGTCCGACACGGCGCCATGCACGGTCGAAGTTTTCCTCGATGAGGACCACAGGTTGCCCGTTGGTGCTCGATACCGTTGCTACGGATTTGGCCACACTGTTGGCTACCAGCGCCTTGGACTGCTCCGGGCTGACGCCCAGCTTGACCATCAGGCGGCGCAGGAACTCGGCTTCCAATTCGGGGTCGGTGGGGCGGGGTTGCCATACCGTGTCACGCTTTTGCTCGGAGGTGTAGACCTCAATTACGCCACGGTGGCTGATGAAAATTTCGGTCTCACCACTGGCATTACGCTCCAGACGGGTCCGGAACTTGTCGCGCTCGGCCGTCGAGTACAGGGCATCCACCAGTTTGCCCAGTGCCGCCCGGATGGCATCCTGCGGAATCTTGGCCCGGTTTTCAGCCCAGTCGGTTTCCATGATGCCCAGGCTGGACTGGTCCATCGCCAGCAGGAAGCCGTTTTCCTGCCAGAAGTCCTTGACGGGCTCCCACAGCGTTTCCGCAGGGCGCTTGACCACCAGCCAGCGCTGGTTGCCTGCGCGCTCAATACGCACATCTCCAAGGGCAACGGCAGCGACCGGCGTCTTGGACGCCGATGCCTGTCCCGACTGGTATCCGGAGGCAGACACGCCACCGTCCACCACGGTGTAGCGCGTGTCCTTGGACAGTTGTGTCAGGTCAGGCGGCACCGTCAGCGATGGCGCTTTGCCTGTGCTGCGGTAGTCCACCTTGTCGGTTTCGAGTGCAGTGCAGGCTGACAACGCCAGGGCAACAGCGGTCAGACCCAGTTTGGAAATTGAATTCACGCGATTCCTCAATCGAATAGGGGAGCTCAAATCAGCCCCGTAGAGTGCATAACGCCTTCCAGCGTTTTCTGGCTAGCCTCGGACAGCTCTGTCAGTGGCAGGCGCAGTGCACCCTTGCTCAGACCCATCCGTGCCACCGCCCATTTCACGGGAATCGGGTTGGATTCAATGAACAGGGTCTTGTGCAGCGGCATCAGCTTGAACTGGATTTCCATCGCACGCTTGACGTCGCCGGCCATGGCGGCCATGCAAAGTTCGTGCATCAGGCGGGGTGCCACGTTGGCCGTGACGCTCACGTTACCATGGCCGCCACACAGCATCAGGGCCACTGCGGTGGGATCGTCGCCAGAGTAAATGGCGAAGTCCTTCGGTGCTTCCTTGATCAGCCACTGGGCGCGTTCGATGTTGCCGGTGGCTTCCTTGATGCCGACGATTCCAGGCACCTGCGCCAGACGCAGCACGGTGTCGTGCTGCATGTCTGCAACCGAGCGGCCGGGCACGTTGTACAGGACGACGGGCAGATCCACCGCTTCGGCAATCGCCTTGAAGTGCTGGTACTGGCCTTCCTGGGTCGGCTTGTTGTAGTAGGGCACCACCTGCAACTGGCAGTCGGCGCCGACCTTCTTGGCAAAGCGGGCCAGTTCAATGGCTTCCTTGGTGGAGTTGGCGCCACATCCGGCCATGATCGGTGCGCGGCCTGCGGCCTGCTCCACCGACACGCGGATGATTTCGCAATGCTCTTCGACGCTGACAGTGGGGGACTCGCCCGTGGTGCCGACCACGCCAATGCAGTCGGTGCCTTCAGCGATGTGCCAGTCGATCAGTTTGCGCAACGCAGGGTAGTCCACGGAGCCATCGTCAAGCATGGGAGTTACGAGGGCGACGATGCTGCCCCGGATCGGACCTTGTGGAGAGTTCATGTCTGGCTCAAATCAAGCGTTGTAAGGTAATCAATCATTTTACCTAGAGTGTGTAAAGGCGCGGTGAACTCACGGCGTCCTGGCGTGGACGCACTGCCGCAATCCGTTGTACAAAGCGCGCCGGGTCGGGCAGATAGCCGTCTTCATAGGCCACGATGTCCAGTCCATGGCAGATTTGCAGCAGTTCACCGTGCTGCAACAGAAAGTCAGGGCGTGCTGGTCGCCCTACGGTTTCGTTGCCTGCTGCAAAAGTCTCGTACAGCAGCACGCCACCGGGAGCCAGGCTGGCCAGAAGCTTGGGCAGCAAGGGGCGCCAGAGGTAGTGGGTGACGACCACTGCGTCAAATACCTGCGGCTCGCCACCGGACTCCAGCGGCCAGGAGCCATTCTCAATGTCGGCGCAATGCAGCGTCGCCCGGTCGCCGAGATCCCGGCAGCCGGAAAGGTCACGGTCCACCCCGGTGACCGGGTGCCCCCGACCAGCAAACCAAGACAGATGGCGCCCCGATCCGCAGGCCACGTCCAGCACGGTCCCCCCAGGCTGGAACAGATGACTCCAGCGCACGATCCAGGCCGATGGGGCACCCCGTGCACCGTGGGTTGGCAGCGCTGTGGTCATGCGCTGATCAGAAGCAGGACCACAGCTGGTTGGCCATCTGCACCAGAAAGTCCGGCTGGGTGTACATCGCAAAGACTGCCATCAGCACGGCCAGGGCAATGGTGGCCAAGAGGATATTGCGTCGTGTCGGCATGGCTCAATGTGCGGCTGCAGCGCCGGTGCGCTGGATGGCCACTTCTTTCACCGGCAGGTTGATGAGTGCGGCAAACACGCCCAGCGCAATCGCGATGTACCAGACCACGTCGTAACTGCCGGTGCGGTCGTACAGGAAGCCGCCGAGCCAGACGCCCATGAACGAGCCGATCTGGTGGCTGAAGAAGACGAAGCCGCCGAGCATGGACAGATGCGCCACACCGAAGATCTGCGCCACCGTGGCATTGGTCGGTGGTACGGTCGACAGCCACAGCAGCCCCATCACGGCGGAGAATACGTACACGCTCATGGGCGTGAGGGGCGCCAGCAGGAACAGGCTGATGGCGATAGCGCGCGAAAAGTAGATGAAGGCCAGAATGTTTTTCTTCTGCATGCGTTGCCCCAGGACGCCAGCGGCGTAGGTGCCAAACACATTGAACAGGCCAATCAGCGCCAGCGCGTAGCTGGCCACCTGGGGCGACAAGCCCTTGTCCTTGAGGTAGCTGGGCATGTGGACACCAATGAAGACCACCTGAAAGCCACACACAAAGTAGCCCGCCATCAGCAACTGGAAGCTGGGGTACTTGAAGGCCTCTTTCAATGCCTGCAGGATGGTCTGTTCGCGGCGTGCCGGGCCGGAGCCAGCAAAACCGGGTTCACGCAGTCCCCAGGCCAGTGGCATGATCAAAATGGCCGCCAGACCCAGCAGCACCAGTGCCTGCTGCCAGCCAAACTGCATGATCAGAAAACCTTCGGTCGGCACCATCAGGAACTGGCCGAACGAGCCTGCCGCGGCGGCAACGCCCATGGCCCAGGACCGCTTCTCAGCGCTCACATTGCGCCCGATCACGCCGTAGATCACGGCATAGGTGGTACCTGCCTGCGCCATGCCAATGAGCACGCCGCTGGACAGGGAGAATAGCAACGGCGTGTCCGCATGGGCCATCCCAATCAGGCCCAGTGCATACAGGACGGCACCGACCAGAATCACCCGGAAGGCGCCAAAGCGGTCGGCTGCCATGCCCGCGAAAATACCGGAAAAGCCCCACACCAGGTTCTGGATGGCGATGGCGAATGCAAAGGTTTCGCGGCTCCAGTCCCGCGCTTGCGTAATAGGCTGCAACCACAGCCCGAAGCCGTGGCGGATGCCCATGGACAGGGTCACAATGGCGGCGCCGCAGAACAGTAACTGGGGTATGGAGAGGCGTGGCGTGGAATTCGGCATGGCCTCAAATGTAGCCAGTTTGTACAGCCGGGATGGTCGCCCGGCAGGAATGCCCCCGGTTGCGGGTTGCCAGGAAGATCCTTGAATATGTATGGACATAAGGGGTATCCACTTAGCTCCAGTCGCTGTAGACTAGCTGGATGGAATTACAGATAGTAGCGCCAATCCCTGGCAAGGACTACCCCCAGAACTGGAACGACTTTCTCGATTGG